>Ga0164292_10000211_pt1 | contig 41657 bp, 40 predicted proteins | sample GEODES117metaG_FD_111486 | JGI IMG/M metagenome (GOLD analysis project Ga0164292, IMG submission 111486) | Eutrophic lake water microbial communities from Lake Mendota, Wisconsin, USA - GEODES117 metaG | ecosystem: Environmental > Aquatic > Freshwater > Lake | place: USA: Lake Mendota... | reverse complement strand
GTCGCTTGCGATGCCGACCACAAAGTCATTTTTCCATCGCGGAAGTCTGCAACGGCACAGGATGGGCCAGAAGAGGCGTGCGTTTGGACAGCAAAGTTGTAGGTAGCTTTGATACGTTTGGCGCCGCCCGAGAGTGCGGTGTCTATGTTGCCAACGTTTTGAGTCACCTCGGTCTTTGCGATCGGTAACTGACGCCAGTGTTCGTATATTTTTGCTTGAGGCGGGAGTTCACGACCAGCAGACCAGTTTGCCTTCATCGCCTGCGCTGCTTTCACAGCACCCCACTCGTCCTTACAAATGACCGCTAGGAAATTATCTTTGCGGACTGTTTGTACGTAACCCTTCACTTTCTTTGCAGCTGAGTCGTCAAAGCTCACTAGATTCGCGCCAACCTGCAGTGGTCGTATGACTCGCGCATGGAGCATACCGGGTAGGCGGAAATCATGTACGAAAGGGTGTTCGCCTGAGACCTTGTCAGGGATATCCACGCGCTGAATGGATTTGCCAACGACCGTATATTCCTTATGTGATTTGACGGGCGCTTTAGGATCAACCTTTAGCTTAAAGCCTTCGCCGATAACATCTCCGTAGGAGAGGCTTTGCCCAGGCTTAGACGAAGCGGTGATCACGCCGTCTTTTATGCTGAGTTCGGTGACAGGAACTTTTAGCTTTTCAGCCGCGCGCGCAAGTAACGCGATCCGCGCGTTTGCAGCAGCGATACGTAATTCAGCACCACCTTGAGAAAGCGTAATTGCACCGCCCGTTAACCACTGATCGGGGGTAGTGGCAGTGTCACCCATGATCATGTCGATTTTGTTGAAGGGAACAGACAGCTCTTCTGCTGCAATTTGCGAGAGTGCTGTTTTTGTTCCTGTGCCGAGATCGACCTTACCAACAAAAACGGTTACCTTGCCATCACGATCAATCGAGAGCCATGAATCGAGTACGTCCTTGGCAACACTTTTAGGAGGCCGCAGACCGTAGTTTGCGGAAGCGGGATTGACTCCCATTGAAAAACTAACAACTAACATACCAGCGCCGCTGGCTTTCAAAAATTCGCGTCGTGTGAATGCGTTCATGAGTTCACCTGTGGATGAATAAGTCGTGGATGGGTTTAGGCAGCAGCGATGTAGCGTTTAACCGCTGCCACAATCCGCTGATGGGTGCCACAACGACACAGATTTCCTGCAAGCGCCTCGTTAATTTGCGCGTCTGTTGGATTTTTATTGTTGGCGAGAAAAGCGCTAGCCGTCATGATCATGCCGTTGATGCAATAACCACACTGCACAGCTTGCTCGTCGATGAAGGCTTGTTGTAGTTTTCCAGGCTTTGCTGAGCTGCCTAGGCCCTCAAGGGTAGTCACGTTTTTCCCCTGCATCGCTGTTGTAGGCGTCACGCATGAGCGCACTGCCTGACCGTCTACGATGACCGTACAGGATCCGCATTGTCCCAGGCCACAACCAAATTTAGGTCCGTTGATTTCAAGGTGGTCACGTAGTGCATAAAGCAATGGGGTGTCGTCTTCAATTTCGACTTTGTGCGACTTGCCGTTTACACTCAAACTTACTGTTGCCATGCTTGTCTCCCGCTTTTTATATTGTTGCGACCAGAATAGGTCGTCAAGGCTACAACAGCCACTTTACCGAAAGGGCATGAAATTGAAAAGTCCCAAATACAACGTAAGGCTAACGGCGCAGAGATGGCAATAATCCTACAGAGTGTAAGGGTATTGCGAGCAGAGCGGGTGGTACTTGACGATGTCAACCTGACGGTCATGCCGGGAGAGGTTGTCGGTGTGCTCGGTGAAAACGGAGCGGGTAAATCGACGTTGCTTGACGCGATTGCGGGGGAGATCACGCCCGCCACAGGTCAGTTGACGATCTCGGGTTTCAATCTTGTTGGTCTAGGCGTGGTAGAGCAGTCGCGCCGGCGGGCGGTTTTGCCGCAAAAACCAAGCTTGAGTTTTGATATGACCGTCACAGAAGTCATTGAAATGGGTGCTTATCCATTTCCAGAGGCTGGGTCAGCCGAGGTTGATGCTTGGGTAAAACAGGCACTGGTTTGGGTGGATCTGACCGAGGTCGCGCCGCGCCACTATTTAGCGCTATCGGGAGGGGAGCAGCAACGCGTGCAACTCGCTCGGATTTTGGTACAAAGTTTGGCCATCACCGCAAGTGGCGAGAAGCCGTTCATCTTGCTTGATGAGCCTGCCGCTAGTTTGGATGCGCGACACCAAATTGAACTGATGCGCTGCTTAAGGCATCTCGCCGAGCAACATCAGGCGGGCGTGCTTGTTGCACTGCACGATATTAATCTTGCTGCGCGGTGGTGTGATCGTTTGGTGCTGCTCGCAGAGGGGCGCATCGAGTCCCAAGGCGCACCGCCGGTCGCCTTAACGGCTCAAGCACTCAAGAAGACCTTTGGTCTTGAGATGGTGGTGCTGCCTCATCCGCTTGAGGAGGGGTGTGTGCTGGTGCTGGATCGGGTTACTTGTTAATCTGTTTTAAATCGTGACGCATTAATGTTGCAGCGCAACGCCTTCGTCACTTAAGCAAGGAATAGATATGAAGATTGCAATCGTAGGTTCGGGCCTCGTGGGGCAGGCGTGGGCAATTGTTTTTGCGCGTGGTGGGCATGAAGTCAATATGTGGGACGGTGATCCCGCGGCAGTCGCACACGCTCAGGCATTAATCACAAAGCAAGTTGCCGACTTACATGCTGCCGGATTAATTACTGATCCAGCAGGTTTGATCGCACGCATTCAAAGTGTGATGACACTAGAAGAAGCTTTGGCGGGTGCTCAATATGCACAAGAGAGTTTGCCGGAGCGCTTAGAGATGAAAAAGGAGATCTTCGCAAAGATGGATGCGCTGGCGGCGCCCTCGACAGTCTTGGCAAGCTCGACCTCTAGTATTCCAGCGTCAGCGTTTACCGAAAACTTGGCTGGGCGTGGGCGCTGTTTGATCGCTCACCCTGTCAATCCGCCTTACCTTGTGCCTGTTGTGGAAATATGCGGCGCACCTTGGACCGATGCTGCCGTGGTGCAGCGGACATGGGACGTGATGGAGGGTGTAGGCCAAAAGCCTGTCAAGATTCACAAGGAGCTCAAGGGGTTTGTATTGAATCGGTTGCAGGGGGCCTTGTTGCGTGAGGCGTTTCGACTCGTCGAAAATGGCTACGTTGATGCCGAAGGTTTGGATGTCACCGTCAAAGAAGGGCTGGGCTTGCGCTGGTCGTTTATGGGACCCTTTGAGACGATTGACCTCAATGCTCCCGATGGTCTGGCGGATTACGCACACCGCTTCGACGAGATGTATCAGGCGATGTCTCTCGAGCAAACGTCCACAGACCACTGGTCTGAGGACGTGATTCAAAAGCTTGAAGCGCAGCGTCGAGCCCTGTTGCCGAAAGAAAAGCTGTTGGCGCGACGCCTATGGCGTGATCGGCGCCTGATGGCACTTGCCGCACACAAAAAATCTGCCGAAGAGTAAGTACGATACTTTCTAATTTTTTACTTAACGCCTCTACTGGTCAACACAATATGAAAGTTAATGAAGCTTTTGCCGACTACAGCCGATTTATTAAAATTCGCCGCGACATTCACGCCCATCCAGAACTCGGGTTTGATGAGCACCGCACGTCTGAGATTGTGGCTAGCCTCTTAAAAGAATGGGGCATTGAGGTGCACCGCGGAATCGCAGGCACCGGTGTTGTAGGTGTACTGAAGGCGGGAAACAGCAAGCGCACGATTGGACTGCGTGCTGATATGGATGCATTGCCGCTGCAAGAGTTGAATCAGTTTGAACATCGATCGACGAACGACGGCAAGATGCATGCCTGTGGGCATGATGGGCACACCACCATGCTTCTTGCTGCGGCTTGGCACCTTTCGCAGACGCGTAACTTTGACGGCACGGTGCATTTTGTTTTTCAGCCGGCAGAGGAGATGGGCAAGGCCGGCGCCAAGAAAATGATTGATGATGGTTTGTTTGAGCGTTTTCCGTGCGAAGCTATTTTCGGTTTACATAATTGGTCCATCGGATCGGTTGGCGGATTTGCTTTGAACCGTGGCCCGCTGATGGCTTCAAGCAGCACGTTTAAAGTCACCATCAAGGGACAGGGTACGCACGCCTCGTTGCCGCATACAGGGACCGATCCGATCACGCCAGTCTTGTCTTTGGCCACGTCGTTGCAGGGTCTCGTCGCAAAGGTAATACCTGGAACCGAGCGAGCCCTTTTAGCTGTGACGCAACTTGAAGGCTCATCGGCGCCAAACGTGATTCCCAACTCGGCTTCTGTGGGTGGGACTATCCGGACATTCTCCGTTTCGGCGCTGGATCGTTTAGAAGAGCGGCTACGGACGCTGGCGACACAGACTGCACTGGCGCACGAATGTGAAGCCGATATTTTTTTCAGACGTGCATCGCCGCCGGTCGTCAATCATGCGAATGAGGCGGATTTCGCGGCGCAAATCATGCGCGAGATTGTGGGCCCAGACATGGTGAATGATCAGTACCCTGGCGTGATGGCGGGGGAGGATTTTGCGCACATGTTGTTGGTGAAGCCGGGCTGCTACGCCTTTATTGGGAATGGCGAAGGTAAGCATCGTTTGGATGGTCATGGAGAGGGCGCTTGTGTTGTACATAACACCTCCTATGATTTCAATGATGCAATCATCCCGGTAGGTGCGAGTTATTTCGTGCGACTAACCGAACGCTGGCTCTCTGATGCGCGATAAGCAAGGATTCGCTCCGCCTCTAAGGGTAAACCACGGGGCTATCGGTCCCTAAAACCCAAATGAAAGTAGGGCTTTATGTCGAACATTTCGTTATGATCTGACGTTAGCCTTGAGCCCGCCACTTGTCTCGGTTGCGGCGCTAAGCGCACGGGGGTTTAGAGATGACTCAGTTACTAGTATTGGCTCGCCTGATTGATCGGTTGAGTGATTTTTCTGCTGTGTTCGCCAAGTGGGCAGTCCTGCTCTGTAGCCTAATTAGCGCAGGTAACGCAGTGATGCGCTACACGTTCTCCTACAGCTCAAATGGCTGGCTTGAAATCCAATGGTATTTGTTCGCCGCATGTGTGATGCTCGGCGCGGCACAAGTTTTGCGTGTGAATGAGCATGTCCGTGTCGATGTGATTTACGGAACGTTAAATAGCAAGAGCCGCGTTTGGATTGATCTCTTTGGGCTCGCCTTTTTTCTGATGCCTGCGATGATCTTGTTTGCATATCTTTCCTGGCCACTGTTTGTGGGGATGTACGTTTCGGGTGAAATCTCCGGAAATGCTGGAGGCCTTATTCGCTGGCCTGTGATGATGTTATTGCCGCTGGGCTTTGCGTTGATGGCATTGCAAGGCGTCTCCGAAATGATAAAGCGCGTCGGCTGGTTGAGGGGTTCCTATCAGATGGACCTGACCTACGAGAGGCCGCTTCAATGAGTATGCAAGATTTCGCACCCCTAATGTTCTTGGGGTTAATTCTGATCATGTTGATTGGATTTCCCGTTGCGTTTTCGTTGTCTGCGCTAGGGTTGCTCAGTGGCTTTATCGCCATCCAGATGGGTTGGTTTCCCGCCGCCTTTATGTACAACTTGCCGCTGAATATCTTCAGTATTTTGTCCAACGATCTATTGTTGGCGATCCCATTTTTCACATTGATGGGGGCAGTGCTAGAGAAGTGTGGGCTAGCCGAAGACATGCTTGACTCGATGGGGCAGCTGTTCGGTCCGATCCGAGGCGGGGTTGGTTACTCCGTCATCATCGTGGGTTTTATCTTAGGTGCGGTGACGGGTACGGTCGCTGGCCAGGTCATCGCGATGGCGATGATCTCGCTACCGGTCATGATGCGCTATGGCTACAACATGCGCTACGCCACCGGCGTTCTAGCCGCTTCAGGAACCATCACACAGCTGGTACCACCCTCTCTAGTGCTAGTGGTGATGGCTGATCAACTCGGCCGCTCTGTGGGCGACATGTACAAAGGCGCCTGGGGTCCGTCGATTCTACAGATCCTTTTGTTTTTAGTTTATACCTTCGTATTGTCCCGATTGCGTCCAGGCCATATGCCAGGCTTGCCACCTGAGGCTCGCACGCTTCATGGTTGGGACCTGTGGCGCAAATGTCTGCGCGGCATCATTCCGTCGGCGTTGCTGATTTTTGCCGTGTTGGGGAGCATGGGCGGCTTACCTTTCATGACCACCGCCATCGCGACGCCAACTGAGGCGGGTGCGATGGGTGCTGTCGGCGCGATTTTGCTGGCTGCGTTTCACCGACGGCTGAACTGGGAAATTGTGCGTGATGGCATGACGAGTACCATGCGAATCACTGCAATGGTCGTCTTCATTCTGATCGGCTCGCGCGTGTTCTCGCTCGTTTTTCAAGGTGTGGATGGTGCCATCTGGATTGAACACTTATTGACTGGCTTGCCTGGTGGGCAGATAGGCTTTCTGTTTGTGGTCAATATTTTCGTTTTCTTTCTCGCCTTTTTCCTAGACTTCTTTGAGATCGCTTTCATTATCTTGCCGATGCTAGCGCCTGTTGCGAACAAGCTAGGCATTGACATGATTTGGTTTGGTGTGTTGCTGTGCGTAAACATGCAGACTAGTTTTATGCACCCACCTTTTGGCTTCGCTCTGTTCTATTTACGCAGCACGGCTGATAACTTGTTCAAATCCGGCTCATTGCCAGCGAAGGTGTTGTCTAAAGATATCTATCTAGGCTCTATCCCCTGGGTACTGTTGCAACTGACGCTTGTGGTGATTGTGATTTTCTTCCCGCAAACGGTGACGGTTTTCCTCGATAAGCCGATTGAAGTAGACCTAAAAACAATCAGAATAGAAGTGCCTGAAAATGATTTGCAGCAATCAGACGATCAAAACGATCAGGATACGGTCAATAATCTGATGCGTGATCTGATGAAAAACACCCCGCAAGCAAAATGAGTGACATGCCAGTGCTTGCTGGCAGTGTCCCAGCAGACTTTGCAGTGGAAGGCCCTGCTTTTCCCGTCTTGATTAAGCTAGTGGCGACACTGTTCATCGTCGCCATTATCTGGTCGGGGTTGCCGGCGATGCAACATATGCAATGGTCCGAGTTTACGGATACCGCCATAGTTGTCTGGGGATGCGCTAGCCTTATCACCGGTCTCATCTATTTTTGGATGCTTAGAAGTCGGACATCTATTCGCGACGGGATCATCGAGCAAACTTGGATCTGGAATAAACGCATCGCGATCGACCAGATCAGACAAGCTAAATTTATTTATGTTCCGCATATGGCCTGGTTAATTGCACCCCGACTCGTTGTGCGTAGCGGTGTAAGTACCACGATTTTTTATGCGGCAGAACCCGCCGTGCAAAAGGCTTTTGCCCGCTTGGTCTCGGGCGGGTAATATGATGCTCAATATAAAAGCAATCATTTGGGGGCAATGTGTTCAGACTAGACGGCAAAGTTGCATTGGTGACTGGGTGTGGCACGCTCGGTGAGGGCTGGGGTAATGGCAAGGCAATTGCCGTAGCACTCGCGCGTCAGGGCGCAAAGATTTTTGGGTCTGATCTCAATTTAGAAGCTGCCGAACAAACACAACAAATCATCGAGAAAGAGGGCGGCTCTGCAGGCGTTATGGTTGCTGACGCCACAAAAGCAGAGGATGTAAAAAAGCTGGTTGATGCCTGTATGGCGAAATATGGTCGCATCGATATTCTGGTGAATAACGTTGGTCGCTCAGAGCCGGGCGATCCGGTGACTATGTCGGAAGCTGTGTTTGACGAGCAGCTAGACGTGAATGTCAAGGGTGCATTTCTTGCCTGTAAGTATGTGTTGCCGATTATGGAAGCACAGGGCAATGGCTCGGTTGTTAGCATCTCTTCTGTGGCTGGTCTGCGTTATATCGGCAAGCCACAAGTAGGTTATTCGGCCGGTAAGGGCGCCCTTCAACAATTGATGCAGACGACAGGCGTCATTTATGCTGATCGAGGAATTCGTTTGAATTGCGTTGCCCCGGGCTTAATGTTCACGCCGTTAGTTAAGCGCCTCGCTGATAAATACGCGAAGGGTGATTTCGAAGGGTTTGTTGCGCATCGTCATAAGCAAGTGCCAGCGGGTTACATGGGTGAATCGTGGGATGTGGCGCATGCCGTGGTGTTTCTTGCGAGCGACGAAGCCCGATACATTAACGGGCAAACGCTAGTTGTCGATGGTGGGCTGACATCCGCAACACGATAGTTGGCCTGCAGCGCTGATGGACGTGGCAGACCACGCCCTTGCACCACTTAAAAAAGGAAATGCTATGAAAGCAGTTGTGTTGACCGAGACTGGGTTTGAGATTGGTGAGGCGCCAAAGCCTACTCCGACTGAGGACCAGGTGTTGGTGCGCGCGCACGCCTATGCCTTGAATCGGGCCGATCTCGGTGTCCTCTCTGGAGGCCAGCACGGCAGCGTTGGAGGACCTGGGACGATTCCCGGAATGGAGTGGGCCGGCGAAGTCGTAGAGGTTGGTGCACGTGTGCGTGGGATCAAGCAGGGCGACCGCGTGATGTGCTCGGGCACGCGTGGTTATGCCGAGTATGTCGTAACAGACTGGGGCCGTGTGATGCCCATCCCCTCCGCCTCAATGACCTATGAGCAAGCAACAACGCTACCCATTTCAATTATTACGATGCACAACGCACTAATTACCGCAGGCGAAATGCGAGCGGGCGAAACGGTGCTGATTCAAGGGGCATCGTCTGGTGTGGGATTGATGGCAATGCAAATTGCGAAAGTGATGGGAGCAAAAACAGTTATCGGTACATCATCTAATCCGGGCCGACTTGCGCAGTTAAAAAAGTACGGCGCTGATTTTGCTATCGACAATAGCGATGCGAACTGGCCCGCACTCGCAGCGCAGGCAAATGGCGGAAAGGGTGTCGATCTAATCATTGATCAATTGTCAGGTAAGTTTGGTACGCCGAATCTAGAGGCCTGTGCGGTCTTGGGGCGCATAGTGAACGTAGGGCGACTCGCGGGTAGGTTCGCAGAGTTTGATTTTGATTTGCATGCAGCCAAGCGCATTAAATATACCGGCGTCACGTTCCGCACTCGTAGCATTGATGAGGTCCGTCAGATTACTTCGCGTGCGATGGGGGATCTTTGGCCCCATATCGAGTCTGGCAAGTTGTCCTTACCTATTGACAGCACCTATAGTTTTGACAAGATTGCAGATGCCTTTGCAAAAATGCGCGGCAATCAACACTTTGGCAAAATCGTTGTTTCGATGAAGTAGCCTCAATGTTAATTCAGTCAATCGAGCAACTGCGCGCGATATACGCGGCGCCTAAGGAGCGTGCAGTTAAAAAGCAACTGCCGGCGCTTGATATCTATTGTCGGCAGTTTATTGGCTTATCGCCTTTTGTAGTGTTGGGGAGTCAGGGCGCAGACGACGCCTTAGACGCCTCGCCCCGAGGAGGTGCACCCGGCTTTGTCAAGGTCACTGGGGCAGGCCAACTCTTGATTCCGGACTCGCCGGGCAATAACCGCTTAGATACCTTAGAGAACATTATTCACACCGGGCGTATCGGAATGCTCTTCATCATCCCAGGCGTTGATGAGACCTTGCGTGTAAATGGTCAAGCGAAGTTGACCACCGCCATCGACCTATTGAAGCTTTGTACGTCTGAGCTAAAGCCCCCGAAGCTGGTGATTCAGGTGGATGTGACACAGGCCTATCTGCATTGTGCGAAGGCATTTATGCGTTCAAAGCTGTGGGATACATCGAAGCAAATTGATCGGGGCCGCTTGCCGACGATGGGGGAGATGATTGGTGAGCAGACCGGTATGGCTGACCCACCTGAAACACAAGCTGAAATGCTTGAACGCTACAAGAATGACTTATAGAGACGGAATGTGACGAGGCAGAGATGACAGCACCGCTTGCAGGGATTAAGGTCGTTGAGATCAGTGTTGCCATGGCGGGCCCATTCTGTGGCATGTTATTGGGTGACTATGGTGCTGAGGTGATCAAAATAGAACGCACTGAAGTCGGTGATGACAGTCGTGCGTGGTCTCCCTTCTTCCATGATTCGCTGAGCTATTACTATGCGGCTGCAAATCGTAATAAGCGTGGCATGGCGATCGACCTGAAGACCCCCGAAGGCGTCAAGATTGCTCGCGAGCTTATCGAACAAGCCGATGTCTTGGTACACAACTATCGTGTCGGTGCACTAGAGCGTCTTGGCCTTGACTATGACTCGCTGGCGAAAGTGAATCCTCGTCTCGTGTATTGCGCCATCAGCGGTTTTGGTGCAACAGGCCCGTTGAGTAAAGAGCCTGCGAATGATTTATTTATGCAGGCTTATGCAGGCTCGATGAGCATCACAGGTGATCCTGAGGGCAGCCCTGCAAAAATGGGTATGTCTGTTGCGGATGTTGGTGCCGGAATGTTTGGCGCCATGGGCGTGATGATGGCGTTAGAGACGCGCCACCGCACTGGTCGGGGCCAGCGAGTCGACACCTCGTTACTCGAAGGCCACATGGCGATGCTCGCCCAGTTTTTCACTCGCTACTTTTCAAGCGGAGAGGTACCCGGCCCAAGCGGCAGCGGTGCTCTCACTAGTCCGACCTATCGGGCGTATCAGGCAAGTGATCAGTGGATTGTTATCTCTGCCTTCAATCAACGGATGTGGAAGGGGCTTTGTGCGGCGCTAGAAAAGCCCGAATGGTTGGAAGACCCTCGTTTTATTAATCCACAAATGCGTTCGGATAATCGCGCACTGATGATTAAGTTGATTGGCGCAATCATTATTACGCAGCCGCTTGCATACTGGGAAAAGCGACTGATCGAAAACGAAGTGCCATGCTCACCAGTCAATACGATTGACAAGGTCGTCCAGCAGCCACAGGTTCACGCGCGCGACATGATTCAAGAAATGAACCTTGAGGGGTTGGGCATGATGTCGATGGCCGGATTACCCATTAAGTTCAGTGAGTCTCCAGGCGTAGTCCGTTTGCCTCCTCCGCGTCTGGGCCAGCATACGGCTGAAATTTTGAGTGAGTCTGGCTACTCTGCAGAGAAAATTGCCCAACTCGCTGCTTCAGGCGCAGTCGGACTCGACCCAGGTTGGGTGAAGGTCAAGTCCACGCCTGGTTCTTAAGTTAAGGCTACTCAGAACTTTCCGGGATGATTTTTTTGAACTTCATCCCGAACGCTTTAGACAGAAGGTACTGTATTGGTCCGAGCAGTAAGACCAAGAGCACAAGTGCCCAGATTCCGATAGCCAAGGGGCTGGTGTAGAAAACGGAGATATCTCCTAGGCTCATAAAGAGACCTTCGCGTAGATGCTTCTCAATGAGCGGCCCCAGCACTACACCAACAACCATTGGCGCGAGTTGGAAGTTCAACTTGGTTAAGCAATATCCAACAAAAGCGACCAACAGCAGCATGTACACATCAACCATGCTGTTGCGCACGCTGTAGCAGCCAATCGTAGCCACCATCAAAATGATTGGTAGAAAAATATGATTAGGCACGCGCAATAAACTCACCCAGAGGCTGATGAGTGGGACGTTCAAAATCAACAGCATTGCGTTACCGATGAGCATCGAGGCAATCACGCCCCAAAACACTTCTGGATGCTGCGTGATCATCATTGGGCCTGGTTGAACGCCATGCACCATCATTGCAGCAAGCATGAGGGCGGTCACAGAGCCAAACGGAATGCCCAGTGCAAGCAAGGGAACCATCGAAGAAGTGGCTGCCGCATTGTTTGCGGTTTCTGGGCCGGCGACGCCCTCAATGGCCCCTTCGCCTAGCTCTTCCTTATGCTTGGAGACCCCTTTTTCTAAACGATAGGACGCGAAGCTCGCCATCGTGGAAGAGGGTCCGGGTAGTAAGCCAAAAATAAAACCTAATGCTGTGCCACGCCCATAAGGTGCGACTGATCTTTTCCACTCCTCACGAGTCGGAAACATCTCTCTCAGACGGACGGGTAAAGGTTTTACTTGCGTTTGCAAGTTTGTCACCACTGACATTATTTCTGTGATTCCGTAGAGACCTACTACCAAAGCCACCAACTCAACGCCGAGCGTGAGATCACTAATGCCAAAGGTAAACCGATCTTGACCCGTGACAAGTTCTTGTCCGACTGTACTGAGCATCAGACCAATGGCCATGGGGAAAATGCCGGCCGCTAGAGTGCCACCTGAAATACGCGAAAATAATAATAGGCCGCCGGCTGTCAGAGCAAAAAATTCAGCGGGACCAAAAAGTAAACCTAACTGTGCAAGCGCGGGTGCAAACAGCATCACCCCGACCACCGATAGCACGCCGCCGACAAAAGAACCTGCGGCAACAATGGTCAGCACTGCACCAGCACGCCCTTTTTTTGTCAATTTATAGCCATCGATGCAGGTAATGACCGAGGCGGATTCACCTGGCATGTTTACCAAAATAGCTGTTGTGGATCCTCCGTACATAGCGCCATAGAACATACCAGCCATCATAATGAGGCCGCTTGTCGGGTCGAGCGAATAGCTCAGCGGCAAGATCATTGCGATCCCAGCAGTTGGACCCAGACCAGGCAGAACACCGATCAGAGTCCCGGCGAGGGCCCCTGCTAAGGCGGCAAGCAGATTATTGAAAGTTAGCGCTACGTCAAGTCCATACAGAAATCCGTTAATCGCATCCACAGCGGTGATTCCTCTTTAGAAGCCCAAGGCCATCGAGGGCATCGGAACTTTCAACAAATAGATAAATACGCCATAAACGACAGCAGTCATGATGGCAGCATACAGAGCACACTGAACCCAGCTGCTCTTAGAGAGGAGCCGGATTAACGCGGCAGAAAAGAAAAAGCTGCTAAGCGAATAACCAAACCATGGGAGTGCGACAAAGTATGCTGATAACAATAGAATTAATTTAATCAAACGTGCGCGATCGCTGCCGCTTGGGATTTCAATTGCGTCAGTCGAGGGCGCCTTAATGCCCTCCCAAATGGTGGCCAAGCTTGCGAAAGCCATGATCGCCGAGACTAAGATTGGGAACAAACCCGCTCCGGGCTCATCGAGTGCCCCCATCGGGAGATCGAGAGACATACGGAGATAGCCTGCCGACAGCAACAAGGCAAAAACGCCAGCCGACACATAGGACTTCTTTTTGGAAATAGTACTGGCTGTCATTTTTTCTGTCTCACCAGAATTTATCTAGAAAGAGTTCTTTCACTTTTGATCTAATGCTTTGATCAACTCTGAAAAAGTTTTTGTATCTCGAACAATTTCCTCACGTAGTGCGGCCGGACCTTTAGGGTCTAGGGCGTAGCCTTCCTTTGCAAACTTCATAAACTCTGCGCTTCGGACGATTTCCATCGAGGTTTTGGTGAGCTTATCCAACACTTCAGGCGCAAGACCTTTGGGCGCGATGACATAGAACGAAGCGGTCATCGTCGTGTTGTACCCCGCCTCCACTGTGGACTGCGCTTCCGGAACAGGATCATAGACACCTTTCTTGAAGGTAGCCAGCACTCGAACTTTACCCGCTTGTACATGGCTAGGGATGCCAACTGCACCTGTAAAGAGCGTGGCCTCGACGCGATTGCCAAGTAGCGCTACTAAAGCCTCTCCGCTACCTCCCGTAAACGGCACAGTGCGAAGTTTCGTCCCCGCGACCATATTGAATTCTTGTGCTAGGAGATCGGGTACTGTTCTGAGGCCCGACACAGAGGCCCGCACTTTGCCTGGATTATCTTTTACGTGTTGTACAAACTCTGCGAAGGTCTTCCAAGGTGCATCGGCACGCACCACCAAGATGACAGGCATTTCACCGAGCTTCACGATAGGCTGATACTGGTCCGGGGTTTTAAAAACCAAATTGGCATTGACCAGTGGTTGATAGCCGAGAATGCTATTGGTGGCTAGGCCAAGCGTATACCCATCGGGTTTCGAGCGCACCACCAAACCGGTTCCGATCGTGCCAGATCCGCCAGGCTTGTTTTCTATATTGACCTCAACGCCCAACGCTTTCTGCAGTTGCATTGCATATTGCCGCGCTACCGGGTCGGTTGATCCGCCGGGTCCATAGGGAACGACAAAGGTGATGGGGCGATTCGGGTATGACTGCGCGTTGATCGGCATACTCATCAACGATATACCGATGATTGTTAAAAAACGCAGGGTGGACGATAGGCTGAGGTTGCTCATTTGCTGTCCTTATCAGAAAAGAAATAGTCTTTGTAATTTTTGTCTACAGACGTCAATGTTCCCAGTTCAAGCATCATGCTGGTATTCATCGTACCTGAGATGCCGGGATTCGTTGGGGTATCGCTAATAATACCGTTCGCTCTGGTAGTTTGAATTTGTTCAGCCGACATGCCCACAATATCGCGCAGAATTGCCGTGTTGTCTTCACCAAAGCGTGGTCCGCCTTTTTTTATCTTTGCGTCCCTAAAGCGCAGTCGGTACGGGCGGCCAATAATGGGCCTCTCGCCAACTGGTTCATGGTGCTGAACTTTTTCGTAAAAGCCTCGCGCAATAAGGTGAGGATCGGACAGTAGATCACGGCTGTCGCAGACATGTCCCGCGGCGATCCCGAGACCTTGTAGCACCACAGTGAGGTGGCGGGCGTCTTGTTGCAAAGCCCAAGCACCGATCGTTTCATCAATCAGCTTGCGGTGCTGGCGTCGCGCTTGGACGCAAGCATAGTTCGGGTCAGTACTCAGGTTTGGTTGTTTCATGAAGGCTGTGAGGGCCTGCCATTGCGCATCCGTTTCGACGGTCAGTGCGATCCACTGATTGATCCCTTTTGCCTTGTATAGATTGCTCGGTACATGCTCGGCATGTTCGTTCCCGATGCGCTCTGGTTCGGTGCCGTCGAGTTGGAACTGAATGAACGGCTCTGGCATCATGGCGACACCGAGTTGATACATTCCGACATCAACCCATTGCCCTTCGCCTGTTTTCTTCCGGTGGCTAATGGCAGCCCATAAGCCGTTTAGGCCCGCCCAGCAGGCGATAAAGTCAGGGTAAGACTGTCCGACTTTCCAAGGCTTGTCACCTCGGTAGCCTGTGTAGTATGTGATCCCCATCGTCGCTTCAAGCGTTGTCCCTTGGCTTGGAAACGCAGACCAAGGTCCTGTTGAGCCGTAGCCAGTGTTGGACAACATAATGAGAGAGGGCTTAATTTTCTTAAGCTCGTCGTAATGTAGACCCCACTTACGCAAGACCCGGGGCGTGTAGTTATCCAAGACAATATCGCTCTTGCGAACAAGTTCCTTGAAAATATCCTGGCCTTCAGGTTTGCTCATGTCCATAGCGAGTGAACGCTTGCCACGATTTACGACATAGAAGATTCCGGAGCGATTCCAAGGATCTTGCGCTGGATCATTATCGAGATACGGTCCAAACGCGCGTCCCCGAGTTTGATCAAGTTTGTGCGGAGCTTCGATTTTGATGACCTCCGCGCCTAGGTCACTGAGGAGTCCAGCCATGTAGGGCACTGCAAATACATACGACAGATCGAGTACGCGAACGCCGACGAGTGGCAGAGTGGGCTTCCCAGTGCTCATACCCTTTCCTTATTGTCACTTGGTCCGAGCAGTTCAACTAGCACTTCATCCCTGTGTTCATCAAGCCTAGGCGCACGGCGTCTGAGTGCGGTAGGCGTAAGTGATAGCTTGGCAAGCTCCGCAGGTAAACGTAACTCAGTCCCTGTGTCTGGATGAGACACCGTTGCAAACGCCTTGCGGTCTTCTAGGTGCTCACACTGAAGTAAGTCACTAGCGCCTTGAACAACTCCCAGCAAAAGCCTTTTGTTAGCGCCTGCTAAAAATACTTCCTTAGCGTCTCGATTTTCCACACATTGCTCAAGCAAAGCCCGGACCTCTGGTACGCGCTTCTCTCGCTCAGGAGGGCTTGTAAACCGTTTCTCTAAAAACTCTGGTCGATCGAAGAGCTCTGCAAATGTTTCGAAGGGTGCGCCACCCCCAGTTTGAAATGCGACAAACCCCTTGCGCGTGGCGATCGGTTCACCGGCGAAGGGATCTTGAACAATAGCGCGTCGCCCTTGCACAGCACCGAGAAACGCATAATAAGACTCGTTAAGCACCAGTTCGGAGGCAAGGCATTCATGAATAGACACATCAACATGCTCACCAAACTGATCCTGCTGCGCTGCGGTGTAGGCCATGATCGAAGCATAGGCGCCGGTCAGTCCTGCACAATAGTAGGATTGCGATAAGCCGTGCTTCAACGGTTCGCGATCGACTTGCCCGCTGATCGCCATGATTCCGCTCATCGCCTGCAACGTGAGATCGCTCGCTTCATACTGTGCGTAAGGTCCGGTTTGACCATAGTTCGTGATAGATGTAATGACGAGCCGTGGATTCCATTCAAGCATCACGTCCACGCCAATACCCCATGCGTCGAGCGTGCCTGGCCGAAAACTTTCGATCAGAATATCACTGCGCTCGATCAGCGCACGCAGCGTACGCTGATCGAGCGCATTAGAGATGTCGAGCGCAATGCTGCGCTTGTTCCAGTTCAGATACTGAAACAGAAGACTTTGTTCTGGCTCAGGCGCATCGGTCTTTAGTGGAGCAAGTCTGCGGCCCGATTCGCCGGTGCGAGGAGGTTCTACTTTAAGGACATCGGCATCATGATCGCCAAGAAGGCGCGCCGCAAAGGGGCCAGCAATGCCCTGGCTTAGGTCCAGTACGCGTACGCCGTGTAGCGCACCATGGACCTGTTGCTCGGAAGTTGCCGGAGTATTCACGTGATCTTAAGCCTACAAGTTTGGCGGGACGAAAGGGTAAGGGACAGGTTTGCCGCTTTTGTAGGGGAGGGCAACGACAGCGGTGCCCGGCGTAGACTCTTTACCCGCGTCGTTGATGATGCCCAACTCTATATCGATAAGGCCAAAGTCTGGCGCCTCGCGTTTTCCCGTGACACGCCCCCAGACGCGCACAGTCTCTTCCACCAGATTCATCGCCCGAAACTGGAAGCTCGCTTTCCATGGCCAACCTTGCGGACCAGCCCAGTCAGCGATCAGTTGCATTACAAATTGCTGCTTAAGTGAGCCGTTAATCAGCAGGCCGGGTAGCTTGTCGTGTTCTATGGCAAAGGGCTTGTCATAGTGAATCTTGTGCCAGTTTTCCATGGCGGCTGACCAGCGCATCAAGTGTGCCGTGGTCAAAGGCCCCTTCTCCAGACCAGGTAGTTCGAGGCCAACCGCGACATCTTCAAAATAAGGTGTTTTGCCAAGCGCCATTTTATTTTCTCCGAATCTGTGTGCGGCGTGTGCGAATCAGTAACTCGCCCTCGCCCGTGCGGTATTCCGACTCGGTCACGACCAGAACAATCGGACCTTTGCTAGTTTCTTTTTCAATGATGTCTGCATAGTGAGACACTAACTTAACACTCTCTCCTCGCAGGGCGTAACGAAAAAATTCGATCTCAGAGCCGCCATTCAGCAAGGCATAGCCATTTAGTGGTTCTATGTTTGGTAGGCCTTGTGAGCTTGTGGCAGCGACGATGCCGTCGAAGTCTGGATTACGGGCGTTCGCTTGTATCGGATCTTCCGTTCCTAAGGGGCGTCGGAAAAGATGTGTTGGAAATAGTGGTGGCGCGACAGGGCCGCCGTAACGTTCGTTGTTCTCACAGGCTTTCGCAAAGATTGGATCTTCATACATGATCGCCTGTGCGTACCGACGAACGGCACCTTGCTCGACCGGATCACAGGCGATCTCGGTTTCAGACTTCATGCCAATATACTTTTTTAGTGAATCGGAAAATGCAGACATGCTGAACCTCTCCAGTTAAGCACAGGCAGTAATGACGACTGCCTTATGCTGCGTTGAATGCTTGCGTTAAGTCTTTCCAGCAAGATACCGTTGCGGGCTCATCGTAAACTTTGTGCGACAACCAAGTGAACACAAAAAATACCATTCACCATCGTGAAATTGCCGAGTACCTTTCGACGGGTCTATTTCCTTGGCGCCAAAAGCCGTCTCTCCGGTTTTAGAATCTGCGCCTTCGATATCAATATTTTTTGAACAAACTGGACATTTCATGAAGCTACCTCGTACGAAATAGTTAAGCGGCCAAAGGAGGAACCGGTCCGCCAAGGACAACATTACCCGGGGTGTCGAGTAACGCACTAGCGATGCGCTCCCGATGCTCGAAGCTTGTACCGAGCCGCATTGACCAAGCGGTAATCCGCCGCAGCCATAAGTGGAGATCAAACTCCATCATGAAGCCAATGCCACCGTGAATGGATTGCGAGTTGCGTGCTACGGCAGGGCACTTCTCATTGCAAAATGCCTTGGCCTGTGACACCTCGACTTGTGCCGGGAGCCCATTGTCCATTTTCCATAAGGCCTCATAGGCGAGCAACTCGCCTCCATCGATCCAGATGATCATGTCGGCACACATATGCTGTATGGATTGAAACGCGCCGATTGGCTGACCAAAGGCTTCACGGAACTTTGCATGGTCTATTGCCATCTCGGCATCCATGCGCGTCGCGCCCAGCATCTGTGTGCAGAGCAACACCGTTGCTAGATCAAGCAATTGCTCCATCGCCGCCCAGCCGTGGTGGAGTTTTCCAACCAGCGCAGACTTCGGGACGCGCACTTGATTAAAGACAACTTCGCACTGCTGATCTTTCGCCAAAGTGCGTAAAGGCGTGGACGAGATGCCTGCTGCCTTTGTATCAACTAAGAATAATGAAATGCCCTCGCTAGACGCGTCCGAGGCCGCACTGCGACAAGCGACTAGGCAGTGACTTGACGCCAAAAAGTTATCGACAAACAGCTTTCTGCCGGTTAACACAAAGTCATCACCATCTGCGCGCGCTTGCATCTTGACCGAGCCTGGCACAAAACGGGGGTCTTCTTCTGAGAATGCCCAAGTCAAAATCGTCTTGCCAGTACAAACGTCGGGAAGAATTTTTTGGCAAACTAATTTACTTGCGTGTCGTGAAAGCGCAATCGCTGTCACGGCCGTACTGTGCAGAGGGACTGGCGCCACCGCACGCCCAACTTCCTGTAAGACTAGTCCTAAATAGGCAAGCGGTAATGCTTGGCCGCCGTACTCCTCCGGCAAACACATTCCTGGCCATCCCATCTCGGCACACTTATCCCACAGGGCTGGTGGATAGCCAAGCGGATCAAGTTCCATTTTTCTAACGAGCGCGGTTGAGCATTCTCCATTGAGGAATTCTCTGGCGCTCGTGACCACCATTTGTTCTTCTTCGGTTAGCAATACATCCATGATTCTTTCCTGTAACTGGTGCTATTTGGATTTTGCGCGGCGTGAGGAGGGCAACTCTAACCCTCGCTTTGCCACCTGATCGCGCATGATCTGGACGCTGCCGTGATTGATGCCAGACTGAAACGCACCCATGGTGTTGTGGGCGAACACGCCGTTCTCAACGGCATGAGGCGAACCATTTAGTAAGGTCGCGTAGGGCCCCAACATTTGTGTGATGGCTTCTGTTGTGCGCACCCCATGCTCTGGTGACCATACCTTTTCTGCAGAACCTTCGTAAGTGAAGTTCCCACCTTTTTCGACAATTGACATACTGCGCATTGTCATTAGGCGGCAGATTTGTCCTTCGATCCAGAGCTCAGCTACTTTGTCACGGATTGCGGGGTTCTTTGCAGGCGCATAGTCACCAAACGAATTGGCTTTAATCCAATTGACGATGTCCTCATCGCGCCGCACCGATCGCAGATAGCGAGATGCTCCGACCCGGTCTAGGTTTAAACCCATCGAACCAACGCGCCAGCCTTGGTTTTCGCGCCCTAAGAGGCACGACTCATGAATGCGTACGTTTTCAAAAAAAACTTCGTTGCTACGTGCGTCGCCATAAGTGGTGCCGCGAGGTGCGCGTGGATTGTTTTGAATCGTCCAAAGAGGGCGCACAGTTAAGCCTGGCGTATCCATCGGAAATAGGAAAATCGAAATGCCATCGTGTCGCGCCGCTTCGGGGTCGGTGCGCGCCATCAAATACATGTGCGTCGCGGTATGCGCTGCTGTGGTGTACATTTTCTGACCGTTGATGACGAAATGATCGCCCTCTCGTATGGCTCGACAACGGAGCGCAGCTAGGTCAGCGCCTGCATGGGGCTCGGTAAAGCCCAATGCAAAGGTGTATTCCATCGCGATTAGTTTTGGCAGGTAGTGACGTTTTTGCTCCTCTGTGCCTGCTGCCATGATCGCTGGCGCACCACTTCCAGCAAGGCCAACTTGTATGCCTGCTCGTTGGAACTCTTCCTCGATAATGTTTTGACCAACGCGATCACCGCCGCCGCCGCCATATTCTTTTGGGTAGCTGTATCCCAGCCAGCCTCGTTGGCCAATCTTTTTAAAGACAGCGCTAACGAGCGGCCCTTTTTTGCCAGGGTGACGCTCGCTTTTTCCATTTTCGAGCGCCTCTTCGTCTGCATCGAGTTCCGCGTACACCTCGGCGGTGAGATGTGTGCGAATAAAATCTAAAACCTCTGTACGCAGAGCTTGTTGCTCTTTGGTGTATCCAAAATCCACTGTGTGTCTCCCCAGTAGGCAGTACGGACTAATGTTTTTAATTATTAGTCACGAACGCCTATTGTTCTTTTTAATTTTTAACGGCGCTTTGTCGGAATTTATCCTAGCATAAACGTTCTCTCGAATCACCCTATTTTAGGGGGACGAGGTAAATAGCGGTGGGTTTTCAAAATATGGACTTCCTGGCATTCGACGCTGTGACTTTTTGGGTGCAGTGCTAAGGTTGATAGGGTGCTCGACTGATTTTTTTGAAGGGAATGAGAACAATGAAAATATTATTTTTTAATGACTTTAGGTTGGGGATTTTGAAAGGCGATCAGGTGGTAGATGTCACCTCGGTAGTCGCCGGCATTCCGCACTTAGGCCCACACGATTTGATTAATGGACTGATTGCGCATTTTGAGGTGTACCGGCCCAAGATCGAGGCGTTCCTTATTGATGCAAAAGGGGTGCCGGTGACTTCGGTGCGTATTCGACCACCCTTGCCTAAACCGGGTCATATCGACTGTATGGCCGTGAATTACATGGAGGATGGCACCCGAACTGAGCCGGCACCTATTAATGCCTTTCAAAAAGCTCCAGGCGCGATCATCGGGCCCGGAGATTCGATGGTTCTGCCTGACGTACCTGCTACGATTTTTGAGGGTGAAGCGGAGATTGCATTAGTCATTGGAAAACGTGCAACGAACGTCGTGGCGAAAGATGCCATGAATTATATTTTTGGCTACGTGAACTTCATTGATGGATCGGCGCGTGGGCTAGGTCCTGAAGGCAATATTTTCTTCAAGATGAAGTCGCGCGATACTTTCGCACCGATCGGACCTTATATTGTCACTGCCGATGAAATTCCTAATCCACAGAAGTTACAAATTCGTCTGTGGAATAACGGAAAGTTGATGCAGGATTTCAATACGGATGACATGGCGCACAACATACCTCGCTGCATCGAGTGGATTAGCTCTATCCACACGTTGGAGCCAGGGGATATCGTCGCGACCGGAACTAATCACCGTGGCCTCAACCCCTTTATGGACGGAGATGTGATCGAGTTGGAGACAGAGGGCTTGGGGCGTTTAACGATTAATGTGCGCGATGATCTGAAACGCACCTGGGCACGTCAGACTCGACTGGAACGACAAGAGGCGAAGCAGCCCGGAGTGCACACCCCGCAATTAAGCGGGAAGTACACCCCGGCACCAAAGTAATCAATGCATGGTGACCAAAAAAGCTTGGGGTTCAACTCCAAGCTTTTTGAGCTACTGCACTACGCGCAGCGATCCGACCAAAAGCAAAGCACTCGCCGATATTCCCGGTCCCCTGGTACAAATAACTAAAGATCGAACCGAGCTCGCCTGCGCTGTATAGGCGAGGGATAGGGGTTCCGTCCGGGCGGACGATTTCGGCACGAGCGTTGCGACGTGGACCGCCTTGTGTGTTGAGCATGGAGGGTGAAAGTTCTACTGCGTAGAACGGACCTGCGCCAAAGGGTTGGAACATTTTGGTACGACCAAAGTCGGCGTCTGTTCCCGCTGCCACCGAAGCATTCCAGCGTGCGGCGGTTTGGTCCAAACTTCCTTCCGGTAGGTCCAGTAGTTTTGCCAACGCTTCTAAAGTCGGGGCGGTCTTGATCCAGCCTTTACCCAGTTCTGCTTTATTGTCCTTGCTCCACGTGTAGCCGCTCATGATTTGTGTCCAGCCATGGGTTGGCTTTCCATCGTAAATCGGACCGTCATTCATCATGGCTTGGTCAAAGACCATATACATCGGGCAAGGGGTACGCAGGGCGTACCATTTGCCGTGATGCTCAACTTTTCCGTGTCTTGTTTTGTACTTTTCGTCGGTAAAGCGTTTGCCATCAGGACCGACTACAACCATGCCACCTGCCGGTTCATGCGAAAAATGCAAGGCCATCATGGAAAACGTTGTGGGATAGTCCGGCACTTTGAGCGCCATGGAGGGGCCCGCAAAGTTATTCATGTGCCAAAGATCGGCGCCTAGCTCCATCGCCATACGTACACCGTCACCCTCATTAAAAGGACTGCCCGATGTGTAGCAATAGGGTACGCCGGTAAGGTAGTTGCGAATCATCTCTTGATTATTTTCGAAGCCACCACAGGTCAGGACAACGCCTTTACGCGCTTTGATATTAATTGACTTGCCTTTGTGATTTGCCACTACACCGATGACTTCTTGTGTCAGAGGATCTTGTATCAAGCGGGTAGCTGGACATTCGTAGCGCACCTCAATGGGGCGGGCACGAACAGCCTCAGCCAACATTTCCCATGTCTTTGAATAACCAAGGATATCGCCATGGTGAAACTTGTGTACCGAATCGGAGCCCGGAAGATCAGGAAATTCGATCCCTACTTTATGTTGATGCTCTTGTGGATCACCACCAATCGAGGTGAGCCATTCGTTGTTCTTACACATCTCTTCTGCCCAGACTTTAACCATGTCTTGCGGAACGGTGTAAGGCCCACACAGCGCGTTTAAGTAGGTGGCTGCGCCCTCGGGTGTAGAGGTGTTGAGATAGCCCTGCGCGGCGACACGCGTGTTGCCGCCCTCCTGCCCCTCGGGCGCCTTGTCCAGCATGATCACGGAGGCACCTGCTTCGACCGCAGTGATTGCTGTGGCTGCACCCGCCCCACCAAAGCCCACAACGACTAGGTCTGCCGTCGCGTCCCAAGTGATATTTTGGGGGTTAATTTGCTTCATATTCTGATCCTGTTTCAATTATCTAAGTGTCATGCCAGCGTCGGTAAAATATTTTTTGTACCACTCAATCTCGGCTGGAAATTTATCTTGTACCGACTTGCCATCTTCGTACGCATAGTCAAGATTATATTTGTCCAACAACTTTTTAAATTCAGGTGTGTCCGAGACCTGTTTGAATGCTGCAGTAAGTTTTGCGGCGATTGGGTCTGGCAGTCCCGCCGGAGCTATAACAATCATTCCGTTTGGTGGATTGGTTGGTGGACAGCCAATGTCCTTCATGACAGGAATGTCAGGGCGTTTAGGGTCTCTAGCATCTACGTGAAAAGTAACGAGCTCGCGAAACGTACCCTGCTGAACCAGAGGGATGTGCGAGCCCGACCCTGCTATAAAGTCGACGTGCTTTCCCATCAGCGCGGTGTTGGCCGCAGAGCCGCCTTTTGTCGGAACGTGTTTAAACGTTAAGCCCTTACAGCGCGCGAAGGACTCCACGCCGATTTGCTGTTGCGTGTTTGGGCCGCTCGACGCATAGGTCATACCCGGATTCTTTTTTGCATGTGCGACGAAGTCATCGACCGTTTTCCAAGGTGAGTCTGCCGGAACAACGAGTCCACCAATGTAAAAGGTGTACTGCATCAGGACGCGGAAGTCTTTGGGTGTGTAGGCAAGCTTCATTAGCAGCGGGCGTACCGTAATGGAGCCCGTTGAGGTGACCAAGAGTGAGTAGCCATCAGGCTTCTTGCTTGCAAGCAATCCGTTGGCAACGGTCGCTCCACCACCACCTTTATTTTCAACGGTAATTGGGACACCCAATATCTTTTCAGCACCTTGTGCCAGAGCACGGGCGGTGACATCGGTTGTGGCGCCTGCCGCAAACGCGACGTACAAGGTAATCGGTTTGTCAGGGTACTGCGCTTGCGCTGCTGCAGGTAGTATCAAGGAGGTTAAGACAGCTCCGGCTACTCCAGTGGCGCGTAAGGCTGATTTGATTTTCATTTGCGTCCTCATTAAAGAGATGGATAAGTTGTATTAAGCATTTTCAGCGGCTGTAGCCGCCAAGGCACTGCGTTTCTTGCGGATGCTTGGCATTACTGCCGTAATGAGCAGCACGAGCGAGATAAACAAAAAGCTTGCTGCGATCGGACGGGTGACGAAAATCGACATGCTCCCCCCAGATATGATGAGTGACTGTCGTAGTGAGTCTTCTAGTATGTTCGTTAAAACGAAAGCCAGGATTAACGGCGCCGGCTCATATTCAAACTTACGCATCAAGTAGCCGAGCACACCGAAAAACAGCATCAGGTACAAGTCCATTTCACTGCCATTGATAACGTAGGCGCCTATCAGTGCAATAAAAAGGATAAGCGGAAACAGTACGGCGTACTGAACTTTTAGCAAACGTACCCACAGACCAATCAAGGGTAGATTAAGCACAAGCAGCATGATGTTGCCGACGTACATACTCGTGACGGTTCCCCAAAAAAGCTGAGGATTGTTTTCAATCATCATGGGTCCTGGCGTGATGCCATGAATAAGTAATGCCCCGAGCAAAATACCCATTACTGCGTTAGCTGGGATGCCCAGAGTTAGCAGTGGAATAAAGGCGGCTTGGGCGGCTGCATTGTTGGCAGACTCTGGCCCGGCCACACCGGCAATAGCACCATGACCAAACGTCTCAGGATGTTTGGATAAGCGCTTCTCTACGCCGTAAGAAATGAAGGAGGCGAGAACAGCTCCACCGCCTGGCAAAATGCCCAGACAAAAGCCGGTAACTGAGCCACGTGCAATAGGCATCGCCGAATCTTTCCAGTCTTGTTTGCTAGGCAAAAGATTTTTGACCTGTTTGACTACAACACTTTGCTTGATCGTTTGCTCGACATTGAGCAATATCTCGGACACGCCAAACAACCCCATCGCGAGCGGCGCGATGCCAATACCGTCGATGAGATCTGGGATGTCGAAGGTAAACCTCGGCATGCCAGTCATGGTGTCTAGCCCGACCATACCGACTAAGATGCCGACCCCTGCCATCATCAGTGACTTCACCATTGATTTTTGCGCGAGGTAGGTCAGAATAATCAGACCCATAATCATCAAGGCAAAATATTCGGGCGGTCCGAACCTGAGCGCAATGGCGGCCAACGGTGGTGCCAAAAGCATCAAGCCGATGATGCCTAAGGTGCCCGCAATAAACGAACCAAAGGCAGAGATGCCAAGCGCAGGGCCTGCGCGGCCCTTGAGCGCCATTTGGTGGCCATCAAGCATCGTGACGACCGAGGCCGCTTCGCCAGGAATACCCACCAAGATGGATGTCGTGGAGCCTCCATACTGTGCACCGTAGTAGATGCCAGAAAGCATGATGATGGCCGTGACCGGGGAGATGCCAAATGTAACGGGCAAAAGGATGGACATCGCACCGACAGGCCCTAGGCCAGGCAACACGCCTATCAGCGTGCCGATCAGAACACCTATAAAACAGAACAGGAGGTTGTGTGGTTGAAAGGCGACCGCTAGGCCGGTGAGTAGGTTGTCTGCGAAATCCATGTGTGCGTTCTCTCGTCAGAAACCGAAAATTCCCGCGGGGAGCGAGATGTTCATGAAGAACTTGAAGACGACGTAGGTCGTTCCAATTGCAATGGATGGCACGAGCAGACACAGTTTCCAGCTTAGACCCTCAAGCCAGCGCATGATGACAATGAGAAGCACTAGGCTACAGACAAAAAAGCCGAGTTTTTCAAATGAGAGGATAAATAGTGCGATTAGAAAGGTGATTGCCACCGCCCGTTTCCACTTTTTGCCTTTCCAAAGGTCTGTCACGCGCTTGGAGGTCGTTTGATCCTTACGATAAGACTGAATAATGATGATCAGGGCCATACAGCTGACGAAGGAGCCGGCCACGAAAGTCAGAAAGCCTGAGCCGGGCTCTTGCATTGTGCCGAGTTCTAGGTCAAGCCCGCCATATATTGCGGCGCACCCAAAAAGAAGCCAGAAGAGAGCCCCGGTTCTTTCCGCGTTCATCGTGAGTTGCACTGCATCGTTGTCCCTTAATAGCTTCTTTTTCTTGTCGGCAATCCTAGGTCTAAGCGTACTCCTTGTCAATCAGGCACTTCCAAGGCACCGGATCCTGACTAAGTGTCGTTTGATCACATATTGGAAGTGTTAACCGCCTGCGTTGACATCGACTTGGCGCTGGTATTACTCTGGTTCCAATCATTTTATGTTTCGGGTCGCTTACGCGACACACACTTATAAATAGGAGCAGACATGTCAGACTTGCCAAAGCGCGTACGTATCCTGGAAGAAGGCCCTCGTGAAGGGATGCAGATTGAGAAAGGTCCGATTCCGACTTCGCGCAAAATCGAATTGATCGATAGTCTGTCTGAGACTGGACTCGAGCAAATCCAAGTGACCTCTTTCGTGAGCCCAGCAGCTGTTCCCCAGATGGCAGATGCGCCAGAGATCGTCGCTGGCTTTAAGCGCAAACCTGGTGTGCGTTACACAGGCCTGTGGCTAAACGACAAGGGACTCGAGCGAGCAATCGCGACACAAAAACTCGATATCCGCGGTTCGCTGTCCCTCACCGCCTCTGAAAAATTCTTGTTGCGCAATCAGAAGCGTACGCTCGTACAGAACGTAGAGGCGGTCCGTTCGATGATTGGGATGTTCAATCACTACAAGGTGCCAATTAATCGCGCTAGCATCATGGCTGTTTTTGGTTGTAACTTCGAAGGGGATATCCCAGTATCGCGCATATTGGATTTGATCCAGACCTTTCATGACCTGGCGGATGAGCACAAGTTCAAGCTCGAAGTTCTCTCGCTAGCGGACACGATGGCGTGGGCGACACCTGGCTCGATTCGCAAGGTGGTCGGTGCGGTACGTGACAAATATCCTGATCTGCAGTTATCCCTGCATTTGCATGACACGCGCGGCATGGGGATCGCAAATGCCTACGCGGGAATGGAAATGGGCGTCGCAATTTTTGATGCGGCTGTCGCTGGCTTGGGAGGATGCCCCTTCGCATCCCATTCGGGTGCCTCGGGTAACGTCTGCACGGAAGACCTTGTCTTTATGTGTCACGAGATGGGAATTGAAACCGGGATTGATCTTGAAAAACTGATTGAGTCCGCATTGCTTGCTGAGCAAGTGGTGGGTCATCCCCTGCCTGGTTCTGTCATGAAAGGAGGCTCGCTCAATAAATTGCGTGAGAAGGTCAAGGCTTCTATGGCTGCGAACGCTTAAGCGAGGAAATCCATCATGACCGACCTCACACGCGACCTCGGCCGCTTTGTCGCAAGTTTAAAGTTTGAGCAGATTCCTAAGGATGCGCTTGAAGTTATTTATACCGGCTTTGCCGATTGCGTTGGTGTGATGTTGGCCGGCAGGGAGGAGCCACCTACTCGGATATTGACCGAAGTACTTGCTCCGCAGCCCGGTCCATCGACGCTGCTCTTCGGTTCACAGACTGCAAGTGCGCCAGATGCCGCTTGGATTAATGGCGTTGCTGCCCATGCGCTGGACTTCGATGATGTTGCGCTTAAGGGTCATCCAAGCACGGTACTGGTGCCAGCTATTTTGGCAGAGGCCCAGGCACTGGGTTCGTCGGGTCGCGATATGGTGGTTGCATACGCGGCCGGGTACGAGGTTTGGGCCGAACTCGCTCGGCGTGAACCGGATCATTATCACACCAAAGGATGGCATCCCACCGGCATCTTAGGTGCGATCGGCTCGGCAGCTGCGTGCGCATCATTAAACAAGCTAAATGCAGAGCAGTGCGCGATGGCAATCTCGATGGGTGCGTCGCAAAGTGCTGGCACCATGGCAAATTTCGGTACGATGACTAAACCGTTTCATGCAGGGCGCTCGGCCCAAGCAGGTGTCATGGCAGCACGCTTGGTCAAGGCAGGTTTTACGTCATCGACGGATGCGCTGGAGCATCCCCAAGGCTTCTTGTCTGCAGTGTCTCCCGGCAGTCGCTTTGACGTGACAAGTCCCGTGCAAGCAGGTAACCCTTGGAAACTGGCGATCAGCAAGCTGTCGGTTAAGAAGTATCCCTTGTGCTTTTGTACACATCGTGCGCTCGATGGCATGTTAGACCTTGTGGCAGAACATGCCATGAGTGGTGAGGAGATCGAATCGATTACCGCGATGACAAGTGCGCGTAACACCAAGGTTTTGCGTAATCACAATCCTCAAACTGGGCTCGAAGCAAAGTTCAGCATGGAGTTTGCAATGGCGTCGTGTGTTGTCGCTGGTCGTGCCGGGCTGACTGAGCTGGTCGACGACTTCGTCGTGCGCCAGGATGTACAAGACCTGATGAAAAAAGTGATGGTCATTGCCGATGAGAAGGAGCATCCTAACTTGCCAGGCTATTCACCCTTCGATTTAGTCACCGTCAAACTTAAGGACGGAAAGACGATTGAAAGTCGGCAAGTTGTCGCGGTACGGGGCGGTCCCGATTTACCTCTCAGTCGTGAGCAATTGTGGGCTAAGTTTGAGGATTGTGCGCGGGTAGGGCAAGTTGAGTTTTCGTCTCGTCAACTGTTTGATGCATTGATGTCTCTCGATCAGATCTCGCGCGTATCTGATTTACCGGGACTCGCCTCAGTTAAAAAATAGAAGCTGGTAAAAAAAGGCGACCCGTGCGAAAGCGCGGGCCGCCTTTTTTCTGATACTTTCTACGAGCGATTAGCCGACGTGCTTGCGCAGCAATTCGATTGTGCGTTCGCGCGCCAATTTTGCGGATGCCGCGTCGTAGGAGCCCCGTTGGTCGCAGTTAAAGCCATGACCTGCTGGGTAGAAAAAGCTTTGTTCTTTTGGATAGGCAGCTGCTACGACTTTTGCCTGCTCTAAAGTGATTGAGTGATCCGTTTCACCAAAGTGGAACATGACTGGGCACTTTGGAGTTTCCTTCAGGAAATTCGGAATTGCGCCGCCGTAATAAGGTGCTGAGCAGCTCAGACCAGCGACACGCCCCGCTGCGAGCCAAGCAAGCACGCCGCCCCAGCAATAGCCTACGATTCCAGCCTTCCCTGCTGCTTTGCCGTACTCGAGTGCGGCTGCGACATCTAGCATGGCGTCATCGAAGCTGATTTTTTTCATGATCTCAACACCAGCAGCAATATCCGGCTGAGTGTAGCCAGCGTCGTACTTACGCTGACCGCGATCAAAAAATGCCGGTGCTATCGCCATGTAGCCATCTTGCGCATAGCCGTCGGTGACGGATTGAATATGGCTATTCACACCAAAGATCTCTGGTGCGATTACAACGAGTCCGCGAGGCTTCCCTGCGGGCTCGGCAACGTAAGCGTCAAATTGGTGGCCGTCTGAAGCCTTTAGTTGTACGAATTTACCCATTTGTATCTCCTGTTAGCGCAATGCTGCGGTATGGTGTGTCGTGAATTATAGGCACAGTTCAGCCCAGGCATCGCTAAAATCTTATTGGGAGAGACGCCTAAGCACACAAGTGCGAGCCTGCAGCATAGAGGATGAGAGGCTTTTTGTGCAACACCGCGCAATAAGGGTCTTCGCCCGAACCCAGGTACGGCAGGGCTCGGGCGAACAAGCGATGCGCCGCACGGAAATGCGCGGCGCTAGGCTTTAGTTTTCGTATGCAGATTCGCCGTGCGAATTGATATCCAAACCCTCGCGCTCCTGATCTTCAGGCACGCGGATACCAAACAACATGTCCGCAATCTTAAAGGCGATATAGGCAACAACGGCAGACCAGACCAAGGTTACGAGTACACCCTGCGCCTGAAGCCACACTTGACCTGGGATTGAATACTCTGGTGATGCCGCATTGGTGATGTAATCAAAAATTCCCGTGCCGCCTAAGGCTGGGGCGGCGAAGACACCCGTCAATATGGCGCCGAGAATTCCAGCAACACCGTGAATGCCGAAGACGTCTAAGCTATCGTCGGAGCCAAACATGCGCTTAAGACCACTGACGCCCCACACGCACGCAAAGCCTGCTGCGGCACCAATCGCCAGTGCACCCATCGGGCCGACAAAGCCCGCCGCGGGAGTGATTCCAACTAAGCCAGCCACACAGCCTGAGGCGGCACCAAGCAAGGAAGGCTTGCCTTTCAATACCCATTCTGCAAAGGTCCAGCCCAAGACGGCTGCCGCTGTTGCTAGTAAGGTATTTGCGAAAGCCAGGGCAGCAGTGCCGTTCGCTTCGAGTGCCGAGCCAGCATTAAAGCCAAACCAACCAAACCACAGCAAGGATGCACCCACCATCACATGAACCATGTTGTGTGGCTTCATCGGCTCTTTACCGAATCCAATGCGCTTGCCGATTACGAAAGAGCCAACCAAGCCTGCGATTGCTGCGTTGATGTGAACAACGGTACCGCCCGCAAAATCTAACACGCCTTTTTGAAACAACCACCCAGCTTTGGCGGTCACGGCTTCAAGCGATGCTGCGTCCTTGATATCGTCTGGACCAGGCCAGGACCAAACCATGTGGGCGATCGGCAGATACGAGAACGTGAACCAGATCACCATAAATACTAAGATGCCAGCAAATTTTGCGCGTTCCGCAAAAGCACCCACAATCAGACAGCAGGTAATTGTGGCAAACACACCTTGAAAGGCCATAAAGATCAATTCAGGAATGACAACGCCCTTGCTGAAAGTTGCTGCAACGGACTCTGGTGTGAGTCCTTTAAGGAAGAGGCGATCAAACTTGCCGATGAAAGCGTTGCCTTCGGTAAACGCAAGGCTGTAGCCATAGATGGACCAAAGAACGATGATCAACGAAAAGACCACCATGCACTGAACCAATACCGACAATACGTTTTTGCTGCGGGTGAGGCCGCCGTAAAAAAGTGCCAAACCTGGCAGAGTCATGAGCATGACCAGCGCAGTGCAGATGAACATCCAAGTGGTATCACCCTTATTCGGCTCAAGCGCTGCTGCCACCGCGGTGAGGGGTAAAGTTGCCGCAGCAAGAAGACCCGTTGCGAGTAGTTTTTTAATTGTATTAGACACGTTACACCTCATGTTTAAAGTGCTGAAGCACCGGTTTCACCGGTACGAATGCGGACCACATGCTCAATGGGCGCGACAAATATCTTTCCGTCACCGATTTTTCCGGTACGGGCAGATCTTTCGATCGCATCAATCGCGGTCTCAACTAAGTCGTCAGACACGGCGACTTCCAGTTTTATCTTGGGCAGGAAATCGACCGAGTATTCAGCGCCACGATAGAGCTCCGTGTGGCCTTTTTGTCGACCGAAGCCTTTCACTTCTGTAACTGTGACACCTGAGACGCCGATGCCAGATAGTGCAGTACGAACTTCATCAAGCTTGAAGTTTTTTATGATTGCTGTGATTAGTTTCACGAGTAGCTCCCTGAGGTTTAAAACGTTTTGGTCAACGAGATCAGGAATCCCGCTTTACCAAGATTTTGTGCGTTGGGGTTCATATAGGCTCCGTTTTTCGCATTCGTGCCGACGTACGCAACAGCACCTGCGAAGCCGCTACCGAAGTCTTTTGTCACGCCAAGCTTCCAATCGGTGTAGGAAAAGAGACTGGCGTTTGAAACACTACCGTCTGCAATACGACCAGCAACAGCCTGATAACCTACATGTCCGTTCAGAGAAAGACCCCATACGCCAGTGTCGTAGTTAACGGTTAGGTCCGTGTAGTTAGAGCCGGCGCTATTGATGGTTCCAAAAAGAGGTGTGACGGCATACGAAAATTTCACATACCCTGTGAAGGCATTGAAGGTGAAGTTCTGGGCGATGTAGAGTTCAGTCGTGTTGGGGTTTGTTGAGAAGGCAGATAAATTAGAGGTGGGGTAGTAGTACTGGAGTACACCAACGTCTGCAGCAAACCCTTTGGACCATTCGTGTTTAAAGCCTGCGTAAAAATCCATTTCGATCGGTGCCGAGGCGTTATTGTCGAGCGTGGAGGCCGCATCAGAAATCCAACTAATGGAAGAGTTCCAGTTGCCGATGTAGAAGCCACTGGAGTGCGCGTAGTCGAAGCCGCCTTGAATAGCCGGCTGAAAGTTTGATTGGGAGATGCCACGATAGCGATAGTCGTTTACAAGCGTGAGGTTTGCGGTGAACGGTCCGGGTGCTGCAGCCTCTGGAGCTGCGGCTGGTGTTGATTGTGCAAACGAGCTTGTGCCCAAGCTGCAGGCAGCAATAGTGGCAGCGGCATACAGCGAGGTAGCGGTACGTTTGTAGAAAGTAGTCATAGAGCCCCCAAAGATTTGACGGAAAATCAGGACTTCGGGAGGTACTAAAGCAAATCCCATGCCAGCCCGTATGGGGCTAGCTAATGGGAAAGCGATGGGGAATTGAGCGGCGTATCAGAGAGATGCGCCAGAAGAGGGAAACCGATTGCACCATATTGGTGCAATCGGTTTTTTACTTAGTCGGCAGTCATTTTTGTTCGGATGATCACATCCTTCCACTTCGCAGTTTCAGCTTTGATGAACGCGCCGTATTGCTCGGGAGTGCTGCCCACGACAATGGTGGCTTGATCCACGATGCGTTTGTTGACGTCGGGCATCGCTAAAACTTTTGCAACATCCTGAGAGACCTTGTCAACGATTACTTTAGGGGTGCCCGTCGGTGCCATAAAGCCGAACCAAGCGGTAATCTCAAATCCCTTAACACCAGACTCGATCATGGTTGGAACATTTGGCAGGGTCGAAGACCGAACGTCACTTGTGATTGCAAGGGCTTTCAATTTGCCAGCATTCAAATGTGGCAACAGGACGGGAGTGTTATGAATCAAAAGATCAATCTGCCCGCCTAGCCCGTCGGTTGTCATCTGTGCACTTGACTTGTAGGGTATGCCCACCAACTCAATCCCAGCGACGAGATTCAGCAGTTCGCCTGTCAAATGTTGAGTCGTGCCGGGACCAGCTGTTCCGTAACGGATTTTGCCAGGATTCTTTTTTGCCAGGGCAATCAAATCTTGAATATTGTTTGCTGGATGTGACGGTAGCACCGTGATCCAGTTCGGTGTCTTCGTTGCCAGGCTAACGGGGATCAAATCCTTTTCGGGACTGAAGGACATTTTCGTTGGCATCAGGCTCGGCGCAACCGCGATTGGTCCAATTGTGTTGTAGAGGTAGGTATAGCCATCCGGGGCGGCCTTTGCCACACGATCGGCACCAATGAGGCCGCCAGCACCGACGATATTTTCCACGACGACAGGTTGGCCCCACATCTCGCTTAACTTCTGGCTAATCAGGCGAATTTGACCGTCAGGCGCACTTCCGGGTGGAGCGGGAACGATCATGCGGACGGTTTTTTCTGGCCACTTGCTTTGTGCTGAGGCGTCGTCTGCGGTCATGAGTCCATAACCCAGCACACTGGCCGTGAGCGCAAGCGATAAGCTGCGAGTAAGATTTTTTTTCATGTTGTCTCCGTAAGCTCAGTAGAATTGACTGATAAATGATTTTAAACGCCCTTGGTAGGTCCTAGGACCACTCGCTTTCCCTAGGAAAGGAGTGCCTATCAGGCACTCAATCGGGCTCATCCCGCTTCACAATTTCCGGGTTGTGCTCGCCAAGCTTAGGTGGTTTGCGGCCAGGCCGACCGGGGGTGACTGACAGTTTGATAGGCAGTCCTACGCCTTGGTAGTCAGGGCGTTTGACTAGCATGTCGCGCGCCGCGACGTGGGCTTGCCCAAGCGCTTCGGCAACGTTGTGAACCGGACCGGCTGGGATACCGACATCCATCAGATTTTTACAAAGCTCAGCACGTGTAAAAGGCTTGAGCGCTTCATCCATTGCCTCATGCAACACCTCACGGTTTTCAATTCGACTAATGCTCGTTTGAAAGCGCGGGTCTACTGCCAGATCGTCACGGCCAATCTTCTTACAGAATTTAAGAAATTGCGCATCGTTTAGTATGCCTAAAAACATTTGCCCATCACCCACATCAAATCGGTTGTAGGTTGGGATATTCGGGTGGGCATTGCCCCATAAGCTAGGTGTCTTTCCTGAGGCCATCCAGTTCACTGCATGGGGGATCAGCAGACTAAGTGCGGTATCAAACAACGTTGCCTCAACCCGTTGCCCGTGGCCGATTCGTGCGCGTGCCAACAGAGCCATCGTAATGCCAGCAAAAGCGTTATATCCCGTAACAATATCGACAATTGGTATGCCGGTACGCATGGGTCCAGTATTGCTGTCTCCATTGATGCTCATCAGGCCACACATGGCCTGTAGCACTGCGTCGTAACCGGGTTGCCCCCCCAGTGGGCCCACTGCGCCAAAACCAGAAATGCCACAATAAATTAACTGCGGAAACTTCTTTGATAGAGAGGCCTCGTAACCTAGACCCCATTTTTCCATCGTGCCCGGAACAAAGTTTTCAATCAATACATCGGCTTGCACCAAGAGTGCCTCAACCACGGCGCGATCTTCGTGTTTGCTCAAGTCGAGTTCGAGGCTCCGCTTCCCCCGATTTAATGCAGAGAAATAGGCAGCTTGTCCGGGCTCAATAAAGGGCGGGCCTAAGTGTCGCGTCTCATCGCCAAGCCGCGACTCTACTTTAATCACGTCAGCGCCGTGATCCGCCAACATTTGTGAACAGAGTGGCCCTGCGACAACTCTGGAGAGATCTAGGATGCGTATGCCCGCCACGGACCCTGTTGCATGCGTGCGATCTAACCATGCGTGAGGATGTATGGGGGCGTTCATAGGACCTAGCCTCGACTTGGAAGTTGAACGATCGCGGAGCCTAATACAGACAGCTCGTCATTTTGATTATGTGCCTCTTGTGCAATCGCCACGAGGTGCTTGTCGCCCTCTTTGTATTTGCGTGTGACTTTTGCCTTAATAAACAACATATCTCCTGCTGGATTATGCCGACGAATTTTACAGTCGGCTTGACGCAAGAATCCATCGTCGCCCATCCAGTTTGTGAGTTGATGCATGAGCCAAGAACTGCGTTCTGGGCCGTAGTCATAAGCGCCTGGCGCTCCGACTTCAAGCGCAAACTCTTCTTCCCAGTGCACGCGTTCAGGCACGTCTGGCACGCCAAAGCGATTCTTGATGCCGACGCCTGGGTGTGCATCAATGAGTTGCCACGCCAATTTATTTGCGCGGATGTACAGGCCCCCCCAGCCTTGTGCATACGCAATGAAGCCCGTAACGGTCATCGGTCCCTTGAACAAAACGGGAAGTTCTTGACCTTCGGCAACATCCTCCCAGTACCGTGGAGTTGCGCCTCGAATCTCTTCATTCGCGTACAGCTTGTAGGCCTCTTTGATTTCCTCGTCTGAGTAAGCAACCTCTCCTTTCTCCGCAAGGGCCTTGTATTTTGTGCCTTTTTCACGTGCGTGATCGCGCTCAGTACGGAAGCACCAGCTATCCGCTTCGGCAAGTTTGTCACCTGTTTGATTGAAGAAATCGACATGATAGATTTGCTGAACGGCCTTACCAGCGAAGCGTGTCTCATGTTCAATGCAATCTTTAAGATATGCTTCGGTGCTGATTACGTCATTACGCTGCGCATACTTATGCCATGTCCAGTCTGAGCCAGACCACATTGCATGTACTCCGGGCAGGCCACCGACATATCCCGAAACGATACGACTCGTCGAGTACAAAAAGCTTGGAAGCGCGATGATGCCACCGTGATTCGTTTTCGCAGCATAGGCTGGGTCGCACCAAAGCGGATTGTCATCACCAATGCCGTGCGCATAGTGTCGAATGTTATCCCGGGTCGCCTCGTAGCACCAAGGCTCAGCCGTTGCGCCAATCTTGACGCCAATACGCCGTCTTAGGTCCTCAAGACCTTCTTGTGTAATCTTTGGAAAGTTTCGTTGCCCGACGGATGATGATGACATGCCTATCTCCAGATCATTTAAAAATGATGAATGTTTTAAGTGGTTCGTTAATCAAGGCGTCGATGTGGTCGCGTGATGCGCCGCATGAGCTTCCCGTAATTTCTTGCGGTGAACTTTGCCTGCGGGTGTTTTAGGTAGCTCCGCAAGGAACTCGATATGCCTAGGGTATTCGTGTTGGCTTAAGCCAGTACGCACAAGATCTTGAATTTCCTTTCGGAACAAATCATCCCCCCTGCGCGAAGACACGACGTAGGCTTTGACCGCCTGTCCGCGCAGTGTGTCGGGCACGCCGATTGCGGCCGCCTCTTTGACGTCGGGGTGTTTTAGGATTGCATCTTCGATTTCGACCGCACTCATCGTCCAGCCAGCAGAAATAATGACATCGTCCGCACGGCCGCCATGAAAGAAGTACCCGTCAGCATCCACGCGCGCAAGATCTTTTGTTGCAAGCCACTGGCCCTTGCGCCAAACCATCAAGTCACCCGACACCCCGGGCGGGCAGGGATTGCCCGTCGAATCTTGTACTTGTACTTGCGCCCCAGGGATGGCTTTGCCCAGAGAGCCTCGCTTGACGGTAAAGTCCTCTGCGCCGGGGTAACTAACCAAAATCACACCGATTTCGGTCGTTCCGTACATACTGCATACAGGTAGGCCAAAGGTTTGCTCAATAAAATCTTCTGTTGCACTGTCGATCGGCTCACCAGTAAAAGACATTTTTCTCAGGGTGTACTGATACTCTTGCGCCACCCCCGAATTCTTCATCATGCGATAGTGCGTTGCCGCAGCTGAAATATTCGTAAATTGATGCTCTTGCAGCCCTAGCAACAGAGTTTTGGCGTCAAATTTTCCGGCAAAGGCGCCTACGGTCAACCCAAGTGCCATGGGGGCGAGCGTGCCATGCCAGAGTCCGTGTCCCCATGCCGGCGAGGAGGGGCACATATAGCGATCACCTGGTCGCAATCCTGTCCCGTATAGCGCTGCAACCATCAGCGTGACAATTGAGCGGTGCTTGTGCCGGACCGCCTCTGGAAGTTCTCGAGTCGTACCCGAGGTGTATTGGAAGATCGCATAATCTTCCGCAAGGGTGTTGGTCTCAAACGACCCGGAGTAATCATCGAGATGGCTCATAAAAGAGGCATCTGCCAATAGTGAACGTTCACGCATCGAGGGATCGACAATTTCCATCTTCTCGGCGTTGGTAATGAGAAGAGCCGGTGAACAGTCCTGTAGACGAAGCCGTAGTCCATCGGGACCGAAAAGCGTAAACAGGGGAACTGCAATAGCGCCTGCCTTAATGATGCCGAAGATAGACGCGTAAAAAGCGAGCGAGGGCTCGAGCATCACAGCCACTCGGTCGCCGGGTTCAACACCACGGGCTTGCAAAAAGTGTGCGACTTGCGAGGACCGTTGCGAAAGCTCTTGATAGGAAATAAGCTCGTCAGGACCGTCTGCACGAACCACAATCACGGCGGTTTGCTTCGAGGCCGCATAGCGATCAACGCACTCATGCGCAATATTTAGCCTCTGCCGGTCGCCATCAAAAAGCTCCCACAGCTTTTCTGAGGAAAAAAACTTTTGTGCATCGGCGTAAGACGTGTATTCGGTGAGGCGAGTCATGTTTAGTCGCACGGTAGGGAGGCACGGTAGAGGAATCAATGTAACGAGTCACTCTATTGTTGTCAAATAAGAACGTGTATTGTATTAGTACAATAAAATGATTATGATGATGCATATGACCAAGTTAACAATAAAGCGTTCACCCGGCACAACACCCGGGCAGGCAACGGTGCGCACACGGGCCGTACCCGCTGTCACGCGAGCAATCGCAATTTTGCGGTTGTTGGGCAAAGTGAAGGAGCCGATGGGTGTTAATGCAATCGCCCAGGCCCTTGACTTAATCCCTAGCACTTGCCTGCACATCTTGCGCACCCTAGTCGAGGAAAAACTAATTTCCGTCGATGGCGATACAAAGCGGTACCGACTAGGTATGGGAGTGCTCACCCTAGCGCGCAGTGCACGCGAGGCAAACGCTTTTCCATCAACAGTTCAGTCTGGGCTCGATCGGCTTTCTTCAAAGTGGGGCGTGACGGCGATTGGCGTTGACGTGACCGATCAAGAGCAGATGGTGGTGGTAGCACTATCTCGATCAAACTTACCGTTTCGACTGCATGTGGATGTCGGCAGCGTATTCCCAGCATTACTCAGTGCAACTGGACGACTGGTCGCTGCGTTCGGTGGACAGCCAATGCCTGAACTCAAGCGGCGTTTCCAGAAATTGCGCTGGGATAAGCCGATGGATTTCGAGGCTTGGTACAAGGAGGTGGTCTTCGCCCAGAAACATCATTACAGCATCGATCGAAACACCTACATCGCCGGACTAAATATCGCAGCGGTTCCGGTGCTTGATGATGCAGATCGCATAGCGCACACCATCGTGTGTGCGAGTCTTACTGATCAGCTCACCAAGTCGCAGCAGTTAGAGTTAGTCACGGCTATGCAACAAGAGGCTCGGCGATTGGCCCGACCAAAATTCGACTAAGGAAAATCTCACAATGTCTTCTACGTTCGACCCCGCTACGCATGGTTGGAAGTCTCTCAAAAGCAAAGGTTTCTTCGCGGAGGTGGGCCCCTTGTGGAGTAGGCCCTTAGACCACGGATGGGAATACGGCTTACTTGTTGAGCCTAGACATGAAAACGGTGTGGGCGTTGTGCATGGAGGCATGCTTGTTACTTTGCTAGATCAGGCCGTGAGTATGATTGCGTGGGCCGCCAATGATCAGCAACCCTGCACAACGATTCACCTTGATACGCATTTTGTTGCACCAAGTGTTGCTGGTGACTTCATCGTTGCACGCGGTGAAGTTGTGCGCAAAACATCGTCTCTAATTTTTTTGCGTGGCACCTTGTCCGTTAATGATAAGCAGGTCATGTATGGGCAGGGCATCATGAAGATTCTGCATAAGAAACAGACGAGCTAGCTTACGGTGGAGGCCTAGGGAGTTTCCAGTTGGCGCAACAGCAATCTCAACTTGTTATAAGCGTCTTCCCTTGCTTCCGGGTTAGGACCTGAATGCACGCCTTGCCCGGGTAAGACTCCATTTGGAATCTCCGGTCGAAACTGAACCCTGCCAATAGGGCTGTCGAACCCGTGGTAGGCGTCATCGTAAACCCAGACTGTCGCGCCTACAATCTTGCCAAGTTCGATACAAGGTTGAGGCGCTGTCCAGTCGTCCTTGCCCGCTAGGAACATCGTGAGCGGAATATCCGTCTTGTAGCCACGTTTTAGCTGCGCGGAGCATCCAGGATAAAAAGCGACTGCTTGATCGACAAGACCTTTGGCTGGTTCGCCGCGTGGTGTGCGCTCGATGGTTTGGAGTACCGCCGAGCCGCCGTGAGACCAGCCGAGAATGACGGTCTTCAGAGGCTGTGATGGATCCTCACCTGACCATTTCTGCTCGCGGACCCACTGGGCAGTCTGTAATGCGTCAAGTCTTCGGTGGCTACTATTAATTGTGCGTTCGGAAAACTTTTGAGTACAAATTTCTCGACGCCCGCGCGCTGAGAAACTGTCAGGGAATAATGCGATCCAACCGGCCTCGGTAATGAGCTTGGCCATACTGGCATGACGAGCAGACAGTTCAGCCGCTCGCGATTTGGCGCTGGACAACAAACCACCGCACCCATGCAAAGCGATGACGACCCCTTTGGGCTCGGTGTGCGGCAGAAAAATATGAAGGTTTGTAGGCCGCTCGGCATGTGCATATGCAAGCACGCTCATGGTAAAGGTTACAACGGCTGCAATAAGATGCTGAAAGTTAAACATAGAAGCCCCGTCCTTCAGGTGCGGCGATGAGCGCAATGTCAGCGAGGCAAGTGGCCCAGCTGTCGCAGGATACGAATGACATCGGGACCGATGTGCTGATAAAAATGAAAGAGTCCAGAACATAAATAATTCAAGCCGGGCTCACCATCGCGCGTTTTGATTAGTCGATTTTTTGGGCACTCACCCCAGCACAGTTTGAGGTAGTCACAGTCATGGCATTGCTTAGGTAAGGAGTTTCGCTTGTTCATGCCAAACTCTTTCTGTACTGTTGAGAAGGCAAGATCACCCAGATGCGTTGTGTGAATGTTTCCGATTCGATATGCCGGATAGACAAAGTGATCGCAAGAGTAGACCTCGCCATCGTGCTCTACTGCGAGACCCTTGCCGCAAAATTCGGCCTGCGTACAGGTCTGAGCTGGCATTCCTGCAGCTTGTGCGATGGCGGTTTCGAATAGATTGACATGAATACGTCCAAAGTCTGTCGCGAGCCACTCGTCCCAAACTCCCGATAGAAAAGTGCCATACTCGTCAGGATCGACAGACCAGTCCGTGACAATTGAAAGCGGATGGCCAGGCTTTGCGCGGGGGCTGTCTTGCAGAGGGGCGGTGGATTTGTCTAGCTTGCCTGGTGCGCTTTGCTTGAATGTAGCGGGTTCGACTGCTGGATTGAACTGCACACGCCACGTACCTAGCTCATCGACCAAGAATCGATACACTTCCTTCGGATGCTTGGCATTCGCGCGGTTGACGACGCACAGTGCCGCAAAGGGGACCTCAGCTTCGCTCAGCTTTCGCGCAGCGGCCATCACCAAATCAAAGGTAGATTTTCCATTACGCGTCTTGCGGTAGGTATCATGAAGCTCGCGAGGTCCATCGATTGAAAGGCCGACATGAAAATGATGCTCTTTTAGAAATTTGACCCACGTATCGTCAAGCGCAATGCCGTTTGTCTGCAAATCATTCTCGATGCGCTGACCCGGCTTCGCATACTTTTTTTGTAAAGTAACGACTCTGAGAAAAAAATCTAACCCCATCAGTGTGGGCTCACCGCCTTGCCAGGAGAAGACAACTTGGTCACCAGTTTGGCTCTCAATGTACTGCCGGATGTGTTGCTCCAACGTTGTGCCATTCATGCGGGCATGGGCAGGATGTTCGAGCAGATCCGTCTTATGCAGATAGAAGCAATAGTCGCAATCGATATTGCACTCTGCACCTGAGGGCTTGATCATCGCGTGAAAGCGATAATGTCTGCCTTCGGGCAGTGGCGGCAGTTTTAGCTCAGGTGCGGACATGGATAGACAACTATTTATTGATACGCGTGATCTTGTTGCCCTGAATGCCTACTCCTGCCATGAGCCCTTTCTGGCTAAAGACAAAGGCGTAGATATCGTTTTGCATGGTTGTCGTCGTGTGTGAGACACCCATTCCCTGATCGATCACAACCACACTAGGGCCAACTCCGACCTCGAATCCCTGTGTCACATTCAGCGCATTTAGTGCACTGTCTTTCATAAAAAACATGGCATAGCCATATTCCTGCACGCCCGCTTGAAAACCAAACGAGGCCCCGCCGGTATTGTAGTAGGCGGCTGCTTTGCCATCACGCCAAAGGACACCCTCGCCATATTGGGCTCCAACCATCAGGCCGGCTTTTTTGACGCTAGGGAAAACCAGTACAGCAGCAGCTCGCGCATTCAAATCTTTCGCGATTTGATTTTGAGCGAGTAGATTGTTCAAAGCATTTTTTGAGTCGCGCTCAAGTGCCTCGCGTGACTCAGCGTACGCT
>Ga0164292_10000210_pt1 | contig 41797 bp, 53 predicted proteins | sample GEODES117metaG_FD_111486 | JGI IMG/M metagenome (GOLD analysis project Ga0164292, IMG submission 111486) | Eutrophic lake water microbial communities from Lake Mendota, Wisconsin, USA - GEODES117 metaG | ecosystem: Environmental > Aquatic > Freshwater > Lake | place: USA: Lake Mendota... | reverse complement strand
TATTTAAGTGGAACTTATTATAATTCCGGGGTACGGATCCTATATGACTCAACTGATAAATTCGGTCCATTTAGAACTGAATTTCATATGAAAAGAATGAATTGGTTAGTAGAAAAAACTTATAATTATGCCACATAATTTTTTAGGAACAGAATTAAAGGTAGATACATTTCGAAAAGGCAGAATATCAGACCAATTTGACGAGCCTACCTATTTAACATTTGCAATTGATTTTAAATTTGAATCTACTGCCCCCTCGACCGTATCGATAATAGATGAATCTAGACTATGGGACAGTCCCCTGTTTGATGAGAGAAACTTTACTGAAGAAGATAGCACCGCTGGTAACAATGCAATGCAATTTTTAAAAAACAGGGGGTATACTGCACAGGCGGCAGGAATTAAACAATTTAAGGAAATATTACGATATCTAACGTTTGATGCACCTTGGTATTTTCAATCCATTACTGGTATACCTGCAATGTTTAAAGCATCTAGTGATGTTAGTTCAGGTGAAAGAGCAAAAGGAGTAACATTAGAGGTTAAAACACTTGAGGCCGTGGACCTTAGGATATTTGAATTAGCAGCTCTATATAGAAATTCAATATACGATTTAAAATTTAGAAGAGAAAGAGTTCCTGATAATTTAAGATGGTTTTCAATGGACATATATTTAGCTGAATTTAGAAATCTTAGATACCGACTCCCGCAAGCTGCAAGTGCGATTGCTCAATTAACCGGAGTAAATACAGCGGCTATTGGAAATGCAGTTACTTCAATTAGAGAAACTGCAAATACTGTGTCGGGATTAGCCGGAGCAATAGGTGGAAATCGACAGGCAGGATTAGAATTAGCAAGTGTATTCAAACAATTTGGATACATTAAATTTAGCTGTCGCCAATGTGAATTTGATTTTTCAGACTCACTACCAATCAGTAGTGATTTAACCGTTGGCGGACAAAGCAGGACTGCAGAAAGTAATAAATTTAAAATCAAGGTTGGTTATGTTGAAGAAGAGGCTAAATTTGGGGACGGTACTGTTGTGTATGATGATAATGTAAAAACAGACGTCAAAACAACTTGGGGTGAAAGACAGCAGGCGGCCCTCTTAGAATCATCAGCCAGCGCAATTTTTTCTGCAGGTCAGAATTTAGTTAGTGGAATAGGATCCTTCGGTTCAGGTAATAAATCTAAAAACGATTCACCAAGTGAATTTGGTAGAAAGGCAAAAGAGAGCCTGGCTAGTATAGGAAATGCAACTGGTATAAATACTGCACTCGCAGCAGCAGTTAGTCTATTTGATCCTCCTATTGATAACTTAGGAGAAGTTCACCCTTATGGATATGCTTCAAATGGAGATGAGGTACCTAATAGACCTGCTCCTTCTGGAGGAAAGCAATATGGGCCGGAGAAACCAAAACCTCCGTAACTGATTTAGGAGATGCAAATACGATTGGATATGCTTCAAATGGAGACAAAGTACCTAATAGACCGCCAGAGCCTAATGGCAATATATACGAATAACTATGATAAGCAATAGAGAAGTAAATAAATCTGAAGATGAATACGTAAATAGGGTATTCATGGGAGTAGTAGAAGATATACAGGATCCTAGAAAGGAGGGCAGATGCAAAGTACGAGTAATTAGCATGCACGAAGATGCTATTGCAACCGAGGATCTGCCTTGGGCATATCCAGCTCAAAAAAGTACGATCTTTGGAGCTAATGGTGCAGGATCTATATCAATTCCTAAAAAGGGGGCAATGGTAATTGTTAAATTTAACAACGGTAATATCTATTCTCCTGAATATTATTCAATCCACGAGCTTGCTCAGGATGTCAAGGATGAACTTAATTCAGAATATGAAGGTTCACATATCTTATTATTTGATAGTGACGAGCAATTAAAGATATGGTTTACTCCTAATAAAGGAATGACAATATCCATAAAAGATACATTTATTAATATTGATTTAAATAATAATATCAGACTTAAGAGCACTAATAAAGTAATTGTTGAATCTCCTAGGATAGAATTAGGTACAGATGCAGTAGAATCAGTAATTAAAGGAGATGCCTTTCTAGAAGCATTTAATTCTCATTCACACCCTGCTCCTAATACACCACCAACATTGCCACTAACAGAGATTGTTTTAAGTAAAAAAGTTAAAGTTAAATAATTAAAATATGGCTATTAATCCCTATGTATTTATTCCAAAGGTAACCAAAGAGGCAACCATTGAAGTAACAATCCTATATAAAATTAGATTGATCGAAGTTCAAACCTTTGCGCTTGATTATATCGAGACAATTGACGGAGTTGAGTATACTGGAATACAGGCAGTTAGGGAATCCCTAAAGGCTCAATCTAGAAATTATGGATTCTATGTCAATGGTAAATCTTATCCTAAATATGTACCGGAGGACGAGCAAGAAGATCCTGACACTAAGGCAATAAAGGATCAAAAGAAGCTCTTTTTAGAAACAACGGGACCTGAAATACCAGGGTTAAATAAAGACGCTATCATAGTTATTTTAGCATCAAAGGAACCTGCTCTAAAGAAACAATTTGATGATATTCAAAGAGGAATCAATGAAGATATAGAAGCAGGCATGTCAGAGGAAGATGCTAAAGAAAAAGCAAAGGCAGATCAACTAAAAATCATTGAAAAATATAAAGAGAGCATGGATGATTATGTTGATGAACGTATAGCTGACATTAAAAAGCAGTACGACGTGTTTTTAAAAAGTGTAAAGACTATTCCAGATACAGTTGCTAGTACTATTGCAAATATTGCTCTTCCACCTTCAATTTCTGTTCCGCCTGGAGCTCCTAATCCGGTATATTCAATAAATTTAGCTAGACAAATTAAAGCAAGCTTGGGTATTATTTTAGCATCTGCTGTAATTGCGTTTGGGATTATTATAAAATTGAGCTCAGAGCTTAAGTTTAAACTTCCAGAAGAAGTATTGGCGATATTTGATACTTTAAAGACCTTTGATGGGCTCCTAAAGTCTATTCCGATTTAATATATAGATTTTCTATATTTTCAAATCTCATAATCTTATTGAGAAGAGAATCTGGAGTAACTGAGACCATATTAAAGCCTAGAGACTGTAGATTTTTAAAATTATTGAACATTTTATCAAATCTCACATCATACCATGCTTTTCCGTACCTATTACTAGACGGATGATTTAAATCTTTCCAAAAATGACTAGGTTCTATCCATCTAAGATTAACCCCTGCAATATAAAAAGTGGTTTTAGATTTATCGATGCGATATCTTTCAGTTAACATTCTAAGACCACCTGATACCGAATCTGGAAATCTTCCTTTATCTGATCTTTCATAGGTGGTCAACCATTTAGGAATGTTTCGATATGTTCTTCTAAGCCAATCACTGGAAAAACATTCACTCCTGCCAATTAATTTAGCTTTATGAATAGGGTTCTCATCGAGCTCCCTGATAATCGGGTGATCTTGAAAAAAGAAATAATCAGGGTAATGCTTTAACCAAATTCTATTTACTCCGAATGTTTTTATTCGAGGATCTAATAATTCAAAGTTAATGTCATTGATCTGAGGACCATTTCCTAATACTAATATTTTCTCTAGTTTAACCAATCCTTTGAATTTATATTCTTATCGTCTATGAATAGATCATATGCAGGTTTTCCAAATTTAAGCTCGTGATACTGAACTCCCCATGTCTTTAATTGACACTCAGTTAATTCCCTCCAGTCTATTCCACTAACGGTCCCTCTTGCTGTCCAGAATACTATAGTATTTCCAGAATCATACAGCCGATTTACTTTTTCAATTGCTTCTAAAATCGGTCTGGCTGATTTATAATTCAGAGGCTCTAATAGAGTGCAGATTGTGTCATCAATATCAATATAGATTATCATTCTATCTTAATTTTATTTTGCTTTTTAAATTCTTGCCAATCTTTTCCATTCATTAGATCTGGAAATTTTTTGCCCCCGTTGCAAGATTCTTTGACATATAATTTACCCGGAACATCACATCCGCATTCTACGCAGTATCCATATTGCACACATTCGTATTTACAGATCTGAGCTCTATATAAGACCTGTTCTCTCTGATGTTGAGGTAATAGATCAAATTGATCCCCCAGCATTTTGATATTTCCTTCAATAAATTGAATTATATTTTTAACTTTCATAAAATTCAGTGACTTGATATATGCTTAAAAAGTCATCAATTGACATTCTTTTTATTTGACTCCAGTATTCAACCGCCTGCGCATCACTATCGAATTTGCCTTTAGATATAGGCTCCTTAGTTGAATCAGATAAACTATAATAACAATACATAATGTTTTTCATAAATATACTTATTTTAAACTCCTCTTAAAGATTTTCTTTTACTTAATTCTGATCCTATCACTCTTCTAGGTCCATATCCACCTAAAGATTTTTCAATATCTCGAATTCCCTTTACTAATTTAATCATTCCTCCGGGCTCAACTGATGCCATTTGATCTGATCCCCATAGTGCTCGATCTAGGGTAAGATGACGTTCAACCCAAGTTGCACCTAACATAGTTGCGGCCATTGTTGTGACTAGACCAAATTCATGACCTGAATATCCTATTTCAGAGGATGCATTATTATGACTTAACCAAGTAATATATTCTAGATTCAACTCCTCAACTGGAGATGGATAAGTTGAATTGGTATGCATGATTACATCTGGGTTACATTCTGCTATACATTCAATGATTTCAGATTCCTCACTCATACCTGTGCTAATGATCAAGGTTTCAGATTTTTCTCTTGCGTATCTACATAGCTCTAAATTTGTGATTAGAGCAGATGGAATTTTCATAATGTTTGCATAAGAAAATCCTTCTTCTGACCACCTATTCATGAAATCAACCGATTCAATGTCCCAAACAGAGGCAAACCATTGGATTCCTTTAGTCTGGCAATATCTGTCTATCACGTAGTAGTCTTGATATGTTAGTTCAATATCTTCTTTATATTGTAGATAAGTTGTCTCTTCTTCTCTCCAAGGGACCCTCTTAGCCTTTGATTTTTCTGCTTCGGGAACACATATTTCAGGAGTTCTTTTTTGAAATTTAACGTAGTCGCAGCCTGCAACTTTAGCAACATCAATTAAATTGCATACATTAGTCATGAAGTGGGATTTAGTGGCTCCATATGCAAAATTAATTCCTATTTCAGCTATAATTTTAGTTTTCATGTATTACTTTATTTTTTTAGCCGGGGTTCCAACATATATTCCAGGTTCTTCAATATGTTTAACAACACCGGAATTTAGGCCGATCTTCACTAAACTATGTATTGACAGTTTTTCTTTAATGGATGCATTGGTGCCTACATAGACACATTCCCCAATAGTACAATTTCCAGATATTTTTGCGCCAGGTGCGGTTGTAAAAAAGTCTCCAATTATACAATCGTGACCTACTGTTGACATTAAATTTAAATGACAGTGTTTTCCTATTTTTACATTAGTTGTAATTATGCAATTAGCAGTAATTATTGATCCGGCTCCTATCTCAACTTTTAAATCTAATATCTGAGCAGATTTATGTATAAATGTAAAATACTCTGTTTCTTTTGGAAGTCGGTTAGCTATGTTTTTGCGATCAACGGGATCTCCGACAACAATTAAAGCTGTCATTTTATCGGGATCGAATTGACTTAGTGGATATATTTCATCTGAATTTTTCATATAAAATTTATCGTCTACAAAACATTTTAAGTTTGCTCCATAATGAGCTCTAACTTCTCTTGCAAATCCTCCGGCTCCAATAAGTACCTTTTCTTTATTCATGTTCTTTAATTATTTTTAATAATCGACAAATACTTTTTTGTATATTAAATAATTTACATTTATATGTTTTTGATTCATCTGACACATTACTTCTCTAGCATGTCCACCGTATCCTATTAGAGCTTTTTTCATTCTATAGTTTTACAATTCTTAAATATATCAAATTCAGTTAAATCTCTATATCCATTTAATTCTCCTTGATCGGACACATGTTCTGGATAATTTTGTAATAAACAAAGTCCTTGTGCGGCTTCTTGTGGAGTCATATACATATTCCAACCTAAAGATGATATATTGTCCTCCTTGTAGTATTTTTCACTTCTACCTTCATATCTGGACTTTTTGAACCAATCAACGGCTTCTTTATTATCAGTGAGAATCATTCCACCTTTTCCTATTCCAAGATTTTTCTTTATATGAAAAGATAAACACATAAATGTTCCTGGAATGTACATGTTGGAAGTAAGTCTTTTAGCTGCGTCATATATTGGATATGGTTTTAGTTGGTAAATTCCAGTCCAATGGTTTGATTCTGGTCTTTTATCAAATCTTAATTGAGCACCGGACTGAATTATACTCATTGGAACTGACAAATAAGTCTTCGATGGTATAGTTACTTCTTCGGCTTCTAAATACTTACAGCACAAAAATAGAGCATTTGTGCAACTATCTATTGATACAGCGTAGGGTGCATTTGTGTATAGAGCAATTTCTTCCTCAAACATCTGAACAATTTTATAGGGGTTATGTTTTTTTATTGGCATAATTTATATAATATTTTTTAATATGGTGTGAATTTAGCTTTAGTTGGTAATAGAAATTTCATGAATGATATTTCCTCTTCTGTCAACCTCTTAGTATATTTTCTATCTGATATATTAAAATAGGTGTAATGTTCACTTATTATTTCAGAAAAATCTGTTACTATTTTGATATTTTTTGGTGAACCAAACTGTTCATAATGTTTGTTCATTTTTAATAATTTGTCCTCCAGTTTAACCTCACTGAACTGGGGTTTTATTTTATCAGTCAAATCTTTTGCGGGTGATCCTCCGTATATGTGATTGCTCTTCATATCTTTTGTTATGACAGAACCAACTAATGCCATCGATTTGTCTTCTGCTACTATTGGTGAAACTATACAATGTCCAACAAACCAACAGTCATTTCCTATTCTAAGTTCACTTGACGAGTTGTAGTTACAACCTTCCAAATCATCTCCATATAAAATGTGAGACCAGAGTTGTGAGTGGGCTCCGATTCCACAATTGTTTCCTATAGTTGTCCCTCCGATTCCATCTATTATTGTATACTGGCCTATCCATGCATTATGTCCTATGTTTATTGGTTTATATCCATGTATGTTTGTGTGATGTTGCACTTTACAGTAGTCTCCTATCTGGAATTCGTCTACTATTATTTGTACATCATCACCTATAAAAGTGTTATCACCAATTACGATTTTTTTTGCTTTACCGTTTATACCTCTTATTTTTGCAGTTGGCGATATAATCACATTTTTACCAATAATTATTTCTTCAGCTTCTATCATACATTTTTCAATTTATTTTTACTAACCAACTAGAGTCTGAAAAAATGATATCTGGTTTACCAAAAAATTCATTAACTGCTTTTATAACACCAGGACTGTCATTGCTGTAATCATGTCCAGCTATCAAACCATCTTTTTTAATTTTTTTTAGAGCATTGGTAATATCATCTTTAACAAATTCATAATCATGATTTGCATCGATATATATAAAATCTAGTGTTGGTAGAGATTCTAATGCCTCTGAGAAATACATTTTAAGTTTTTTTATATTGAATTCTTTCATAGATTCGTCAAAAGTTTTCTCAACGATTGAAAAGTCGTGACTTGGTTGTATCTTTTTAAAGTTGTCCATTTCGTCTTTCCAAATATCTATTGCATATAGTAAGGTAATTTTACCTGATTCTAAAAACATTTTAGTACTTTCGCCTGCGTAACAACCTACTTCAGCCATTATTAAATTATTAGGAATGTAATCAATTAAGTCTAATAGACCCTTTGTGTTAGAACTTCCTCTCATTTTCAATATCATAGTTTTTATCTTTTATTTTTTATCCAGTAGTCTAGTTCCAACCAGTCTTTTCCTGTTGTGTGTGGATTAATGCTTGGTTGTATTGTGTTTATTTTTTTAGACTCAAGTTTTATATTCTCTAAGACTTCATCAACATCTTTACATTTAATTAATGATTCGTATGGATATGGATTTTCAAATGTCAATGTTTTTACACCCATTAATGAAAATTCTCTTGTAGTTGTCATTCCGTGTCCTTGTGAAAAGTTGAGATTTAGAAAACATTTTCTATAATAATTTTCAATTAAAAATTCTATGTTATACATATCTGACTTGTTGATATGTTGAGTTGTTATAATTTCATAGTCTATTTTAGATTGAATATAATCTATTTTTTCTTTTGGGCTTGGAGTCCAACCATTTGAAAATCCAGAGTAATAATATATTTTGTCTCCTAATGTACTAGGATTAAACATGTTATAGTCTTTTATTTCTATAACCTCTTGTTTGTGAATTACATTTTCTGGTAGATAATAGTCTTTCGGTAAAGAACATTCGGTTATAAGTATAGTCTTTTCTATATTTTTAAGTATTCCAAAGTTTGGTAAGTCAGTCGGTGTAGATGGTAAAACTACTTTATATCCTTTGTGTGATTCAAAAATATTTTGTAGCCCACTAAATCCAAAGAAGAATAATGGTTTATCATCATCAAAATATTTTGACAAACTCCATTTTTTTTGAAACTCATATTCAAAGAATCCTATAGAGGGACACGTTATAAATTGTTCTATTTTCATTGTTTATAAATATCAAATTTTGATAAGTCTGGATAAGGTAATTCCAAATCTTCATTAATCTTTTTTGTACCATCAGTGTTATAAAATTGACCCATTAGTAGTAGACCTCTCGCTGCTAATTCAGGCATCATATAAAAGTTCCAACCTAACATATCGAAGTGGTCATCATGATAAGAACACTCTCTCCTACCTGAATATCTAGCTCTCTTAAACCAAAGATAGGCTTCGTAATTATCGGTTAGAATAGCTCCTCCCTTTGATAACTTGAAGTGTTTATATGGTCCAGTGAATGATACACACATATGAGTTCCTGGTATATACATATCAGCAGTGAATCTTAAAGCAGAATCCCAGACATTAGAACCTTCTAGTTGGTAAGCTCCTTTAATTGTTTTCCCTTGAACTGGTTTAAATTTTACCTTAGCTCCTGCGTGTATAATTTCACAAGGTACTGATGGATATGTTCTGGATGGAATTGTTAGTTCTTTACCCTTTACATTTTCATACATCATGGATAGAAAAAGAGCATTACTCTGATTATCTACCGTTACAACATAAGGTGCTCCGGTATAATCAGATAAGGATTTTTCAAAATCTTCAGTTATTTTATAGACTCCATTTGCCATATTATTATTATTTTTTAATTCTAGTATAATTTTTTGGATAAGGAAGAGCCTGCCAGTTAATTATTCTATTTTCTCTATATTCCTTTTCAAATTTATATTTTTCTGATAAACCATCGATGTCATATCCTCCCTTAACTGTCCCTAAATTATATGTATATGTTTTATAATATTGTGAAACACTATAATTGTTTTTTGAAGCAAATTTTTGTAAATCCCCATCGTATACTCCATTTGGACATTCAATTAAGTATTTTTTAAATAAATCAGTATTAATAGTTAATAAATGTCCCCTACACGGAGGAACCTGTACGTCAGATATCTCCTTCGAAGAAAAATTCTTAAATGTAAAATCAGGATTTTCAATGAATCTAGATGAGCTATTCTTTAAATTGTAAATTGAATCTGGTAGGGAATCATTCTTTGTTTGAAACCCGATTATTCCAATACCGTTATCTGTATTAAATTCATTGATGAAATCAGTAAGCCAGCAGTCCTTTGTTGAATCTGAAAGAAGACAATCTCCATCACTTACGATAGTATATGAAGATATAGGAGTATCATACTTGGTGTGCTCAGATTGAAACATATGAGGTATAATCTTCGTTCCGTGATTATTTTCATAGAAATAAGCCGCATATATTAAATTATTTTCAAGTAGTTCATTTAATTGACTTCTGATTTTTTCTGAATTTTTACTATAGTTATCGCCTACTATTATTCTAACAGGGTGCTTAGTATACTTATGTATAGCCGAAATAACATCAATTATAGTATCGTCAAAAAAATACGAAATCATGTAAATGTTTATAGGTTGTAGGTTTAAATTCATCTTAAATTTTTAGTTTATTTTATTTGATCCCTTAAATGAATTTCCTTCCAGATTATAATTAATAAAAGGATTTAGGGAATATATGTTACATCCATATTTTTTACAAAGCTCTTTCTTTACATTGATGCTTTGATTTTCAATTACGCTTAACCATTTTTTATACTCTTCCCAATTTTTCCAAGGGGTCTCTGAAATGCTTTTATAATATCCATCGAAAACATGTTTATCATTAAGTAATCCACAGTCATGACCAACTATAATGATGTTTTTTGCTCCCATGTAAGCTGCCACATGTATTGCAGAAGTTATTGTAGAATAACTAACTATTATTTTATCAGAACCTAAGATGGAAAAATCAATTTGAGTGTGCCGATTTTCATTATGATCGAACACGTAAAAATTAAGGCCTTCATTGCCTTCTTGGTTCTTTTTCTTTTTTCCTTTTGTTATGTCTCCACTGTCCCATAAAGAACATATGACTTCAGCTCCAGATTGGATTGATTCTTTTATGTAAGATGCTTCCTTTCGAACTAGGTATTTACATTTAAACTTTCGATATACTTGATTGACTCCAATTGTTAGTTTTCCTTCAAAAAAAGAAGGATCAATATGATCAGATGATGGACCTGAGGCAATCACGTAAATATCGGAACCCCTATGTATATTCTTAAGATTAGAAATTGGACGTATCATATTCCTAATATTTTTTTATTAGCATCTCTAACTATATTAGCAATAAATCGCTCCATTGCATGTGCCATTGTTCCATCAGGTAAATGACCTAATTCAAAATCATTTGAAGTAATTCTATTTTCTTTAAATACCTGTTCAAGAAGATCAAATCTCATCCAAAACATTGACCCTGCAAAAAATTTAAGAGTAGAATCATTAACATTAAATCTCCTTCTTAAAATATTTATTTTCTCAGCGTTTACATTTTTTCCTGCTTTATTATCAAAGGATGACATCCCAATTAAATATCTTTTATCTCCAATCATTCCAATTTCATCATTAGAGAAGTTATTTATTATTTTAGACTTTGCATCTATTATTAGTTTAGTATATAAATTTTTTCTCCAAGATTCTCCTTTTCTTTCATTTATCAATTTGCTCTTTTTAGAATGAATTTTAAGAATCCAATCGTACTTTAAATTGTTATTGAAAATCAAATTTAAGGATTCAAAAAATCCTCCAAAATCCGAACCTCTATTTTCAACTTTACTGATTTGAGCAGATGGATAATCCCTTAATATTTCAAGTTCAATGCTTGGATTATCTATACATAAGCTGACATATAGATCAAATTCAAATCCTAATTGATTTAAATTATTTTTAATTTCTGGCCAGATATCGATATAATATATGTGGCACATTACTGCTATCTTATTATCGCTTTTACTTTTAATTAAACTCAAATTTAGCAAATTAAGTTCTCTTTTCCAAAGATCCTCTATTTTTTTATATCTCGATTCAAAATCTGATTTAGAAGGATCCCATGGTTTAGAACCAACATAGTGTATAATTTTTATGTTCGAATTAAATTGATTAAATTTATTATCGGGAAAACATCTCTTTAAACAGTTATATTCTATTCCTAGCATTGGAATGCCTCCTGGAAAAAATGAATTCATTATTGTTTGATCGGCAAGTACCATATCCTTCATGGTTTCCGCGTGATCGATTAATTTTTTCTTATATTCTTTATCTGATATCGAATGACTCAGTAGCAAAAATCCTCCATTAAATGTGGAATATTCCCTTTTAATATATTCACCTGCATCCGGAGTAACTACTATATCGTGATTCAATTTAAATATCTCGGAAATATCATTTAATACTAACATATCCGAATCTAGATATAATATTTTATCAAAATATTTAATATCCTCAAAAACTTCAAATGTAAAAAGAGAAGGTATCAATCTACTCTGAGCCTTCTTCATTTTTAAGAATTTGTTTATTAATTTTTGATATTGAGATACATTAACTGGCTTGAAGTCTATATCTTCGTATATAGATTTTGCTCTATTCATATTTGAGATTGATATAGGAGAATATTCATTATGATAATATACGATAATCTTTCCTTTAAACCAAACATTATTTCGTAGGAAGCTAGATAACATTACCATTAACCCATCTATAAACTCATTATTACATATTGTACATAGGGCAATATTTAGATCATTAATCTTTACTCCAGATTTAGGATTTAAGTTTCCAATATTAAGGTGCTTTTTAGGTTCTATGATTTTATTTGGAATGGAAGGTAAACTTCTTTTATATTCTCTAGGCTTATGTAAATCATCAATTACAGATTTATTTAAATGATTCCAATATGTATTAATTCTGGAATAATTTTGACCCCCAAGTTCGCCTGTGTTCAGTTTAACTGCATAGATTCCTTTTTGATATCTAATAAATTCAGTATATCTATGATTTGGAAAATTAGAAGAGCTAATTAAATACTGATTGCTGAATCTTTTTATTCTGTCTAGGGTAATAACCTTAATTAGAGAATTAGATACCGCATCTGATTTAAATATATTATCCCCGAGTAGATTTTCCTCCAATATTGGTCTTATTTTCATATTGATTATATTTGAAGGAATATACATCAGTGAATGATCTATTAATTCGATAGATTCAGTATCTAGAGATGGAAATTTTTGAGAAGATATAGTAACAGATAGTTTGTTGTCATTTAAGAATGAGGAAATATTTTTTTGAAAAAATACATTTCTTGAAAAATATATGCTTCCTTGAGATTTAATATCGAATGCCTTTAGATAAAGATGTTCTAATAATGAATTTGAATTCCATCCCTTTTTAGAAATCCTATTTTTAATTAATATCAGATCATCATCAGGTATTTCCAATATTTCGATCTTATCATATAAAAGATTTATATTTTTTATATTTTCAGATGTTAAGGGATTTGATTTTAAAGTCAATACTATAACAGTTCCTTCAAACCAAGTATTATGTTTAATAAAGGTTGATATTGCTAGCCTTGAGTTGGCAAAGCACATGTTGCTAGCTTCGGTTATTGCGCAAAGGTCGTTATATATTTTCATTTAATTTATCTAAATCTTTTTGAGTATCTACATCAATTGGAGAATTTACAGGAAAAAACATTGTTTGATTATTGTATAGATTGTTATTTAAACTATTTATCATACTTGAATTGAATATGCCTATAAAGTGACATAATTCAAAACATTTAGGATAATCCTGTCTTCTATATAAATCATGCCAAAATAATTGAGATCCTCGACCGTCTTCCTCCTCTTTTAAAATTAGAAAAGGGGTATGTTCTATCTCCTTTTTGCATAAGAGACTCTTGGCCTCATTTAGATGATAAAAATCAAGAGCCCTCTCAATATCAGACCATTTTCTCTCCGGATAGGTTAAATATAGTAGGATAATTTCTTCACCCTGTTCTAATTTTCCAGTAAGTATGAGATAATTTGTTGCCCAATTTAGGGTAAATTTCATTGAGGCCTCATCGGTTGCGGTCTCTTCTAATCTTTCAATTGATTGGAATTTATATTCCCGAGCTAATTTATGAATTTCAGGATCATCTGTTAATACTATTACGTGATCTTTATATTCATTAGGTATTGTATTAGCAGTGTGTCTAAATAGGGTTCTATTTTTACCAGGAAGTCCTTTAGATCCCATTCTAGCTGGTATTATTATTTTCATAGTTTCATAAATTCCTCCAAGGTTATTTTTGGCACAGTATCAATCTGACTAGCGCTGCTTAAATTATAGAGAGGAACCCCTCTCTTTTCAAGTTCATGTTTAATTATAGAATATCCACCCCTAAGATCTTTAAGATATCCCATTCTGGCAAGAGAATGCTGACCGTCCTTAGGGGAATAGAAGTGCCCTTCTGTAAAATCTACCCCTATCATTCCAATCGCCCGGGCTCCCATTTTATATGCAATATTAATCGCAGTGTAAGGAGAATTTAAGAAATGATCTACTTTAGACGGATCATCCAGATTACTGGCTCCTTTTTTTCCAAGATCGAAATGTATTATTTTTGGATTTCTCCAACCGCTAACACAAGTCAATAGTCCCTTGACTTCAGCCTCATTAATTAATTTCTTCCGATTATCATTAAATCGGTTAGGATGATCAGTAACTAGAAGATAGGTAGGATTAAATAGTGCAGGTACATCATTGACTCCAATAGTAATAAAATTCTTGTGATGAGGCTCAAATTGCTTCAGGGAAATTCCGCATCCGCATACAATTATCTTTTCATCCTTATGAATATTATGAAACTCTGTGAATTTTTTAGGTAGCATTTCGAAACCTTAAGTTTATTTTCTTATACAATATTAAATAAAATAAGTTTACGTTAAATTTGAAAGATTATTATAAAATATTAAAGGTGTCTCAGGATGCAACTGATTCTGAGATTAAAAAGTCATACCGAAAACTGGCTCTGGAATTCCACCCAGATAAAAACCCTAACAAAGAGGCAGAAGAATCTTTTAAAGAAATATCTGAGGCATACACTGTCTTATCTGATCCGGCTAAGAGAAAAGAATACGATTTAAAGAGGTCGCCAGGTGGAAGAAACGGAACTTTTGGTTTTGACGACTGGGTAAATGGATTTGCAAAAGATTTTGAAAATCAAGAAAATTTCGGTAGAGGATTCAAGCAGCGAACCTATACTCGATCCTCTAAAGGGGCCCCAGATTCCAGATATTTAGATATAAAAAGATCGATTGATGTAGATCTAATAAACGCGATCGAAGGTAAGCCAATTGAAGTTTCCTATTCAAGATCCATGGTTTCAGGCGAATTAATAAAATCAGAAGAAGAAAAAACATTAAACATTCATCTTAATCTTAGAAAAAAATATGCAAATATTTCTGAAGAAGGAGGAGAATTATTAATCAAAATTCGGTTAGAAAAATTAGGAAATGAGGATATACATACTCGAGTTAACATGTGGGGAGAGAGGGAAAATATCCTGCTTTTTGGGGATTATCATTTAACAGTAAAGATTAAATTACCGGAAGGTATTAAGTTAGAAGGTAATAATATTATACAGGAATTAGATGTCCCTCTATATAAGGTAATATTGCCTAGTAACAAAATCCGGATAAAAACCATGTTTAATAAAACCTACGAGGCTGAGGTAAATTCCCCAAATAGATTAAATGATATAAAATTAAATTTAAAGGACCAGGGGGTTCTAAGTAAAGAAGGGGAAATCGGTAATTATATTATAAAATTTAATATCATTCCGCCTGATTTATCTAATTTAACTGGGGAAGATTTAAATGCCCTGGAGAAATTATTATCGTAAATATTACAAATAATTTTATTTTTTTTCATAAGAGTCCTATATAAATAATAAAAAAATCAAGGACTCTTGAGTAATCTATCAAACAATTCCTCATATAACAACAGTGATGTTGTTTTAATCGTTGAAAACGTAGGTGAGGATCTAATGGTAAGAAACAATGCCCCTAATAATATTGTATTAGAAGGTGTTTGTGCCGTTTTTGGAGCAAAGAATAATAATAACCGAGTTTATGAGAAAGACGAATATCTTCCTCATTTAGGTTATTTAAAAGATAAAATTTCTAAGAAGCAATTAGTTGGAGACCTAGATCACCCGCCTCATTTTGATGTTACTCTTAAGAGTGCATCTCACATAATTGAGGGATTAGATTACGATGGTGGCAATAAAGTAAACATCAGATTAAGAATCCTAGAAAATACTCCAAATGGAAAAATTGCAAAGGCTCTCTTAGAAGGTGGTGTTGGACTTTCTATTTCTTCTAGAGCAGCAGGTCAAGTATTAAATGAGGGTAAAGTTAAATTACACCGAATTTTTACATATGATTTAGTTGGAGAACCTGGATTTACTGAAGCTATTCTTAAAGAAACAGTAAGCGAATCTCTTAAAACTAACTTCAAAATGTTAACTGAAAGTTACGATCATCTTAAATCAGAATCTTTTGTAAATAAGAACGGATTAGTTGATATTTCTGAAAGTTTTAGTTTTGGTGAAAATGTATCAATCTATAAAATAAATAATCCTATAGAATCAGTTTTAGAGAATTCTATACAAACACAAAAAAATAATAACACAATGGCCGATCAGTTTGTAACAGCGGATTCAATGAATAAATATTCGAATCTCGTAAAAGAACAAATTAACAGTATTAAGTCTGAATTGAAGAATCAAAAAAAGATTTTCGAATCTAATGGCGTTTCTGGTAAAGACGTAGACGTTGCTAAATTAGCAGGTTTCGTTAATTATTTAGCGGAACACTTAGAAGGAGTAATTAACTATTCAGACTATTTATCTGAAATGGTTAATAAGTCAGTTAAGTATACTGAGCATATAGCTGAGACTACTAATAACGCAATCGAATACAGCAGCTATGTTGGAGAAAAATTAAATAAGAGCATTCAACATCAAGATTATATCGCAGAGAAATTGGATCAAACAATTAATTATACTGAATATATCAAGGAGAATTTAAATAGTTCAATTAACTATCAAAACTATCTTGCTGAAGAAGTAGATAAAGGAATTCAATACACTGAGTATGTTGCTGAAGGAGCTAATAAAGGAATTGAATTTGCTGAATATCTTTCTGAGAACATCAATATTAACAGAGACTATATGCAATATGTTGCTGAAAAATCAGCTCAGGGAATCGGCTACACTGAGTACTTAGCAGAACAATTAAATAGTGGTTTAGATGTTGCTAAAAGAAATGTATTAGGCGGAGCTTCTAAATTGAACGAGTCTCAATCAGTAGATCAATTAATTGGAAAAGTTGATGAAGTTATTGCTAATGTTAATTCAACTTCTTCTAAAAAAGTATTAGAATCAAGATATCCTTTCTTAAAGGTTATGAATGAGAATAACAGAGAAAGATTCTATAAATTAGATACTGCTACTAAACAATCAGTGGTTGAAACTTTAGGAGCTGCAATTTGGTTTACCGAAGCAGATGTTTTAGGAATAATCGAATCAGTAGTAGATAATAAAATGCAACACATCCCTGCTCATGTTAGATTTATGCCAGACGAATATAAACCAGTTTGGAATTTAATGAATGAGTCAGAGAAAAATAGAATTCATGCTAAATCTCAACTTTATACATTGAATACTTCTTATCAAGTTAGAGCCTTTTGGGACGAACAAGATTTAAGAGGAATTAATGAAAGAGTTGAATTAGAGAAAAATAATGCTAAAATGCATAAGCTTAACGAAAGCCAAGGTACAGAAGGTATGATATCCGTAGATCGGATAGTTGAGCATCAAAGAGGATATACCTCTAATTACCTAGATACTTTAATGCGCGGAGCACAGTATCGCAAATAAAAAAAATCATTTTAAAAAATGGCACGTACAAAAATTTTTAGACGCTCAAACGACAATCGTTTGACAAACACGTGGAAGCCTATTTTAGAAGGGTATGGTGCAAATGTTGACAAGACACCTTGGTTAGCTGAATATGCTCACAATCACGCTATTTTCGATAATAGCAATCCGATTTTCGAGCAAGCAGGTCCAGGTCAATTCTTACAAACACCAGGAGCTCTTCCAGGAATGGGTAACCCAGTAGCCCCTTTAGCCGGGCAAACACCTTTTTCAAGTGGAATCAAAGGATCTTATTCTGATTCAGGATCAGGGGATAAATTCCCTTCATTGCTTCCTGTAGCGATCCAAGTTGCAGCTAAAACTATCGGTTTCGACCTAGTTCCAGTTGTTCCTATGGATTCTCCAGTAGGATTCCTTCCTTACTTAGATTATCTTTACACAGGCGGTCGCTTAGATTCAGAATTTGAACCTTATATGGTTAAAATTCAAGGAATTACTGAGACTGACTTAGTTGGTGGTACTTTCCCTGGTACCAATGCAGTTGCTTTTACAGTTGCTCCAGCTAGAACTTATACCTTTGTAGGATTCTCAAGAGTAGATGGTCACTTGATTTTAAAAGTTGAAGATGATGCATCTAACACTGTTGCAGCTGACTTGAACGGAAAAATAATTTCTGCTGTTGGTGGTACTGCTTGTTCTGGTGGTGCACCTGCTAGAACTATCGCTTCTGCTGATGTTCAATTAGTATCTGCTTTGGAAAACCATATTTCTGGTTTCTCTGGAACTAGCGATGCTGCTTACGCAGGTACTGCGTTCAGCGGTCCTTACCTTCCTGGAACAGGAAACGTAAATGGATCAATGGATAGAAATGCTGGTGAAAATTCTAGATTCCGTCAAATGGGTCTTAGAATGTTTACTAAATTCATCGAGGCTGAGACAGATCAGGTTGCTATCTCTGCAACAGTTGAGCAAATCCAAGACTTGAACCGAGTTTGGAATTATGACGTAATCTCTATGTTAGAGAACGTTGCAGTTAATGATTTAGCTCAAACAATCAATAAGAGATTGATCGACAGAATCTTTACTTTAGCTGATACTCACAATACTACAGTTAACTTGGTTGAAGGTTCTGGAATCACAACTCTTGATCTTACTGCTGGTACTGGTGGATTCGAAAACGTTTCTACATTACAGAGAAGATTAGTAACTAAAATTCTTGAATTATCTAACTTGATTTACCACAGAGGTAGATTTGGTGCAGGTACATTCATGATCACTAACGGACGCGTAGCTTCTGCTCTTGCTGATGTTGCTGGTTACTCAATCGCACAAGTTCCAACTGATATGGCTGGAGTTGCTGGTAACCTTTACCCTGCTGGTAAAGTTTACGGAGTACAAGTATACGTAGATCCTAACTTAAGATTTGGTGATACTAGAATTTGTATCGGTCGTAAAGGTGCTGATGAAGAGCCTGGAGTTAAATTCATGCCTTACATCATGGCAGAAAGTCTTCAGACTATTGCTGAAGGTACTTTCTCACCAAAAATCGGTATGAAATCTCGTTACGCTATCACAGAAGCTGGATGGCACCCTGAAACTCAATATGTAAATATGGAGGTAACAGGTGACTTAGCAGTTCTTACTGGTGGTGTTGCACCTTCAAACACTCCTTAATTTTTATATTAAGAAAAGATAAAGGGAGATCGAAAGGTCTCCCTTTTTTTATTAAAGTTTTTTAACACATGGGATATTATGAAGATGATGAAATATTAAAAAGAGTGTATAAGGACGTTCCAATAAACGAATTTAAAGGATCTGTCTTATATGTCGGAATGGGTTCTGCCTGGGTGCCTAGAATTCAACCTAAAGCAGTTAAACGAACAGTAATAGTAGAAATAGATCAAGATATAATAGATAGGTATTTTCATAAATTAAATCCCGATTGGGAAATAATAAGATTTGATGCTTGGAAGTTTCACACTGAGGATAGATTCGACTTTATATTTATAGATATATGGGATTCTATTATATTAGACAAATATATGAAAATTATAGAGAATAAGTACTCTAATTTTCTAAATCCCGAAGGAAAGGTTATATTCTTAGAATCTATAAGAGTATTCTAATTATTAGCTTGAATTATTTGAAAGGAGATCAAAAGATCTCCTTTTTTATTTAGTGAACATTTTTTAAAATAAATAAATAAAAAGTTTAAATTATGTCATTATTTAATTGGGGAAACGAGTCTCCCGAGCAGAGAGCAATAAGAGCAAGACTAGAACAGGAGGCACTATACGAGCAAGCCGTTCGTATGTCCCAAGCTAGAGCTGGAAATGCACCAGGTGCGGCAGCAGGATCTGGAGGAAATGTAAATTCTACAATTCCACAATCTAGTGCAAGACAGACCGAATTACTAATGGTAAGAAGCGTTGATTCTAATAATTGGCAATATTATATACAGGATTATGACATAAATTATTTTATCGGTCCAATTGATTCAACGGTATCTGCTGAAGATTATTATTTAGATAATGAATCAATTATTGCGATAAATCAAAAAGGGTATGCATGTATTTTTAAAGGAAGAGAGGACTCAAATAATTACGTATTATGGTTTATAGATACTAAAACTAGAACAGTTACTACTTATTCTGGCTATACCGGCGATCTTCAATACGATTATTTGGGATATTCATGGCTTCTAGTAACTGATTTAGACGATAGCAAAATGTGGTATTTTGATGGCGAAACAGTAGGATATGACGAGGAATTCTTATTGAATGTAGTATCTCTCGTACCTCCACTTGGAACAGGTGATATTAGTAGTAATGGATTTGGAATTAGAGCAATAACTGAAGTTGAAGAAAGAATATGTATCGTAAATTCAGGAGGACCTGTTGTTTTATTAGAACGAGATCTTACACTTGAGGAAAATATATATTATCAGTTTTGTTTAAATGATTTTTCTGAAAAGGCAGTAATTATTAAATTGAATAATAATACTAATTTATACGAAGAGATCAGCGTATATGACGTAACTGAGGGAACTAAGGATGAATCACTAGAATTAAACAGCGTGGCAGGTTCTCCAGCTATGAATTTTACAGATAGAAATTTTTCATTTTTCGGACAAAATCAATGGAACTGTGTATTTTACAATAGTGGAGATATTAATGTTAATTATTTAGTAATTTTTTACAATGGATATTCAAATACTTTATCATATCAGTTAGTGGATAGAAATGATTATCCAGATGTTTCATCTTATCGTAATAATATATCAAATTCTAGTTACAATGATTATACAAATTCAAACTGTTCAGCTGTAGTATTAAAAAGATCTCAAGGATATTCCGAAGGATTAGAAGAAGTTTCTGCATGTAAAATACTCTATGTAATAAATGGACAGGGAATCAATACATTTGACTATAAGCTACCTGAAGTAGGTTCTAATCTTAAATTAGGAGCTGATGTATTGGTAGGAAGTAGATTTTTAAGTGTATTTACAGTTGGAGAAACAGGACTTAGGATAACTAGTTTATTTGATGACTCTACTGTTGAGCACACCAATTGTAATGTGGAATTAAATGAAATTGAAAATCCTAGTCAAGAGATGGTTGGAGATAGACATTTATACTATTTCACATTAATAAGCGGAGGAAGAGAGGTTAAGGTCTTATCAGAAATAGGAGATAGATTATATGAACTTTTTATTGAAGAAGAGCCGGAGTATATTGACTTTTATTGGGATTATGACGTATTAACTATACGGACACAAAGTGAAGAATGGTATTTAAATCAGGCAACGGAAGATTTTACTAGCATCGATAGATTTACCAATAATTACGGATCCCAACAGCACTATGATCCTAGCTATTTTTCTCAATCAGCGGGAGTTATTCTACAGAGAAACAGTTTAAATATACCTTATACTCATACGCAATTTGCCTCTGCCGGAGAAGTTTCAGAAGCAGAGGATTTTGCAATGGATGGAGTAGTGATTTTAGGGACAGAAAACAATTTTGGAGCAGGATCAAGATATTTTACTAATCTATATCCAGGGTTATTCGTTTTGCAGGCAGAAGGAATTGATATTAATACATTTAAAATTGGAGGAGATCTTGGAGCAGATGGCAATGGAATTGTAGATAATTATACCTTTGCTGCCAATGTAGGAGGTTCAAATTATAAAGTATTTGTAAAGAGAGTATTTGGAGCAGGAGATCCTTCAATAAATCATATAATTATATTGGATGGAGATGCAAATGGAGCAACACAATCAGTTGACATAAACAGTCGTTTCGATACCCATGTTATTTTTAATATACCTAGCTCCGTTAATAAATTACATTATTTATTAATGGCACAAGATGATGGCAATAGAATAGAAAATGTGGATATTGCATCTATTGTAACGGAATATTTGGCAATAGTTCACAATAAAGGTATATCTACGGCAATCTTAGACCTTAATGCTAATTATGAAAATATAACTGGAGTTTTACCGGCGCATGACGGTCCATCACCTAGAATATACTGGTTTAGTGATGAACCTGCTGATAGTAATAATGGCTCAATTAACGATGGTGGAGATGATATGTATGATACTGGAAATATTATAGATACGAACCGATCAATAGATAAGTGGAGAATAATCTCAAGAAACCGTACAATAAGTCCACAATTTGAAGTTGAATATGATGAGTTTGACACTGAAGTAGGTCCTAATTTTGTTGCAATTGCCAACTGGAGAAGTAATACTGAAACATGGTGGGTTGATATGTTCAATTTAGATGGGACTCTTGAATATTCAATAGATACTGAGAAAGTTGACTATGAAAATTTTGATGTAGTTGGAGATAGAGCCTCAATTCATGCATATAATAAAGTTTTTGATGGAATAGACTTTTATCGAGAATTTACAAGTTATATGCTTACCTTAAATGGAGTAAAAAAGAAATCTTTTAGGACATCGGATGATTTATCTGACTTTAGCTATCAATTTAATGATGCTCCTTATATAGATTAAAAAAATAATAGTCATGAGATTAAATATACTTTGTGAAGATTCAAAAATAGCAGCAGCTAGAGAAAAAGCAAAAGCTATAACCGGGGAATCCGTTCTCAATATCCCAGTTTCAAAGGATGGTAAAGAACCTGCAACACACTGGTTCTGTTCATTAGAAGTGAATGAAGAAGGTCAAAAGAAAATTCTTGACTTACAGGAGCATAGTGTTATTGAAGAAGGAGGACCTAAAGATTTCCTAAAGAAATGGAGTCTAAAAATCATAAAATAATTAAGAATTTTCTATCTAGAGAAGATCAGTCTAAAATAATAGATTGGGTGAGCTCTATGAAGCAGGAAATAGTTCCAGATAACCATCATTTAAGATATTTAATCTCTAAGATAAATGGAGATTCTTATATGTTTGATATTAGTAAAACTCAAGAAACTAAGGAGATTTCTAATTATCAATCGGGTGGACATGTTATGATCGAAGAAGTTCCTCAAATAATACATGATATCATAGATAAAATTTGTGAAACTACTGATATTCCAAAAAAGAACTGTTTTCTTCAAGCTGTAGACATGGATCACGGTGGAGTTATAGGTAAGCACTATGATGCTTCAAAGGACGGATACATTAATCATAAGTGTAATATAAGCGTCCTAGCGGAAGATTATGAATTCTTTATTGAAGATGAAAAATTTATAATAGAGGAAGGAGATCTTTATTGTTTTAATGCTTCTCTATATAAGCACTGGACTCAGAAACCTTTTACTGCGCGTAGAATACTGCTAAGTTTTGGTTTTATGTTAGAATATGAAGACTTAGGATTAGATTGGGAGAATCCTAGAGTTAGAATGAGTCGCAGAATCTGTAGTAAATTTCAAAAATAAGAATTTATTTCTCTATTTAAACTACAAAGGGAGAAGAAATTCTTCTCCTCCCTTCGTCTAGCAAACAGTCACAGAGCCTATGCAACCGAGTAAGATTTCGATACTTTATCGAATTTTATTTTATTAGATCTCTTCAATTCACTAAGATACTGTCTTACCGTATTTGGTGAATATTTAGTATTTGGGCCCTTAAGTACCGCTTCGTGAATGTTAGAAAAAGAACTTATTTCTTCAGATTTTATAACTCTCATTATCTTTTTCTTGGTATCCTTTGCCTGGTATATTGTATTTTTTCCAGACTGGTCTAATTGTTTTTTATTTAGATCAATTGATATTTTAGGAGTAGGTTCAGGTTCCATATTAGTCAATTGATAATCATATTTCATCAAGACTGATAGGGCATCCTTAATCTCTCTAATTTTTTCTAGATCTTTAACCAATCGGTTCTCTTGTTGATCTAAAGAATTAATTGACACTGAAATCGTGGTAGTCCTCTTTGATTTGTTTTTCATATTTATACTAGATTAAAAAATTTACGTTTTTTAGATTTTTCGCTGGCACGTTCAAATTTATTAGAACACGATGTTAAAATAGATTTTACTAATTTAATAGTATCGTCTTCTTCCTGTTTGTTTAAATGATCGATATAGGTCCGGCAGACTATTATCATGCCTTCAACCTCATCGCTTTTTAATTTAACTTTAACTTCCATGATTATATTATACTAAATACTCATATAAAATTAAGGAAGGCTAAATAAATATTATTATATGAGCAATTATATTAATTCGTATGCAATTTGGGAGAATTTAAATTCTCTAGACAGTTTTGAAGAAAAGGATCAAGTGATACTTTTTACTGATGTTGAATCCAGTTCTAAATTATGGAAGCTACATGAGATGGGAATGTTTAATGCGTTAAAGGAACATGAAGATAGAATCTCAACGATCATAAAAAAGTACAGAGGAGAAATAATTAAAACTATTGGGGATAGTTATATGTTGGGCTTTGATGGAAAAGATTCTTTACTGGATTCAATCAAATTTGCGCATGAAATACAATTAGATCTTCGCAAAAAACCAATTAAAATCAAAGGTAAATCACTTAAGATTAGATTAGGAATACACAAGGGACCTCTTTATAAAAAGAAGGTAATGATTCAAGGTAAAAAGTTAATTGATTACTTTGGAAATACAGTAAATACTGCTTCTAGGATGGAGTCAACAGTTGGGGAATCTGGAGATATTGCATTTAGTTGGACCGGGGATCTAGATTCTGCAGAAGAAGGTAGAATAAAGGATTGGATAGAAAAGAGCGGATTAAAGGTAGAAATAATCGATTATAAGCATAGATGTTATTCTGGAAAAAGAAAAAGATCAGGTAGATTATTATCTGAGTTACAGGTCCATACATGTGAACCTATTACTCAATTAAAAGGAGTGGCCCCGGTTACTGCCTTTAAATTAAAGGTAAAATAGTATTAAGAGATCGCCTTTTTTAGTTCCTTTAAATCTTCTTTATACATATCAATAGGATCAAGTTTTTTAATTTTTTCTAGTTCTGCTTCCTTCTGAGCCTTATTTGCTAGTAATTCTTCATATTTCTCTTTAGTTAAGGTATGAATTTGCATTGACAAAAGATATGTGTATGATCCATTAACTTGACTAAATTTTTCTTTATCTAATTTAGCAATAACTTCATCTTTTGGGACATTGTTAATATTTAATCTTTTTTCAATTATCATTTTAATAAAACGAGCCCGATTGGAAAGAATATCTAACTCTTCTGTCAATTTATTAATCAAATAGTCCTTTCTTTTTTGATAGAAATTCAATCTAAAGCCAACAAAGTACTTTATAATTTCAGTTGCGCTATTGAATATTTTTAATTTTCCAAATTCATCTAAGACAGTAAAGTTTTCGCTCTGCTTTTCTTCCATTTTTAGAAAATTATCTAACTTATTTCTTCTTTGAAGATCAGAAAGAGTAGATCTATTTAATTTTAGAAGATAATTGATGTTGGATTTACAATTATTGTCATATGATACAATGTTTCGATCATCTTCTAATTTATTTAGATGTGCGTCATACTTTTCATAGGTAACTGAAGGCGGCAGCTCTTTTATTTGAACAGTTGAAGTATTTTTAATCTCATAAATTCCTCTAAATATCCAAGAGTTCTGAGAATCTGGCGAAGCTTCACATGTTCCATTGAAACCATTAATCCATGGAACAGGATCACTGTATTTTTTACCAGCTAATTCATTTACGCAGCACTCTATGAGATCTAAAGGATTTCTATTTAAGATGTTGGTAGCAAACCCAACGGCAATCCCTGATGAACCATTGAGTAATACTGTAGGCAATATTGGAAGAAAGTATTCAGGTTCAATCTGGGACCCCTCTTCCAATCTAGGGCTTAATAATTCAAAGTCCTTATATAGTAATCTAAAATTTTGATGTAATTTAGTAGAAACATATCTAGGCGCCCCGGCTTCTGGAGATCTAAGGGAACCAAACTGGCCTATTTCTTCTAGAAGTGGCATAGAATTTTTAAACTTCTGTGCCATACCAATTATAGCACTATTTAAAGATCCATCTCCATGATGGTAATGGGCATCTGCTGCAATTCTACCAGTTAACTGAAATACTTTATATGGTTTTTCACTTCCGTTCTTCCAAATCTTATCAGCTACGTATATTACCTTTCTTTGAGTTGGTTTTAATCCATCGATCACAGATGGTATAGCTCGGTTCTCAATAACGTATTTTGCGTATTCTTTATAGTCTTGATCTAAATATTCTGTTATTGTAGATATTTTCATTGTTCAAATACTTTTTTAACGGCTTTAATTTAAGAATTAAAGTTAATTATTTTTGCCCGATTGACTATTTTCTAAGGATTTTTTTCTCGTAGCAAGTGGCAAAGCTGCAACCATTATTATAACAGGAGGATTTTCCTGAACTTCAGAAGAATATGTATTCCATGAGTTTTTTATCTTATTTCCAATATCATCATTCAATAAAAATAAAGTATCTCTATCTTTAGTGACAACGGAAAATTCACTCAATTGAATATAGTTGGATTGAGAAAAGGATAATAAAGGAAAAAGGAATAAAATAAAAGTTTTCATAATTATTTTTATTAATCTTCTATTTTTACAATTTCCCAATGAAAAGGTTCTCTATTTCTAGAATATTGTTCCATTGTCCACTTAATATTTTCAGAAGATATTTCAATTTCCTCAGACTTATTAGATACTATCCACAATATTTTTATTAAATACGTCATCATTGTGGATTTTTAGTTTTAGGTGAACATCCTAACCAAAATTGAAAACTGAATGCATCTTTAAGTTTACCCTTAATCTTGTGTTTGGTCATAGTTGACTCGAATATTTCTTGTAGAACAGATTGTTCGCATTCATGCTCCATGAAAGGTATAACCTTTTGGCCAAATTCATTAGTTTTAGCATTTTTTAATAATTCACTAAAGTCTGCAGGCGGTTCGCTAGCAGCAAATGATAATTGATAAAGCTCAGTTAGGATCTGATCATGCTTTTCCGCTTTTGTTTTTCTCATAATTTATTATTTTTATTTTTAAACCTTTTTTCTCAGCAATATTGATCATATGTTCAGTTCCTCTACTAGTACCATCCCAGAAAGCAATAAGTAAATCTGCATAGTCTGCCATTTCAGAATTTCTCTTATAGCCAGCTGCCTTTCCGTATTTATCCCAATCTGCTGGAAATATTTTACAATTATGTCCATTTTCCAAAGCATATTCTTCTCCTAAAGAATCGGCTCCTTTTGCTCGACCACTAACAATTTCAATATTATCCAAATTAGATAGAATCTGATCACATGATTCCTTTAATAAGGAATAATCACTGAAATCTCTGCCGCCTGCAATTATTACTTTCATTTTTTATTAATCGATTTTCTTCGAACGATCTTACCTATTTCCTGATCGTTAGGAATATTGTAAAAATCAGAAGATTCTACTACCGTGTCTTGAAATTTATCATTTATAATTTCGAGAAATTCAGGATGAATCTCTAATAATTGAGATCTATTTAAGTGAGAGTATGATGTCTCTTCATATGCTCCATATTCAGTTAAAACATGATACATTTCTTCTCCTTGATCCATCCAGCCTGATTTTAATATTTTAACGATGATAGGCTCTTCTCCTTCTTTTGGAGAAAGGGACCATACTACTTCACTATTTGACTTTTTCATCGGAATATTAAATTCTCGAGTAGTAGATGCTCCGTCCTGATGACGGATAGTTTCAGTTACTTTCATATGTTTTGGTATCTAATAATTTTTCTTTTCTAGGCTGAGAATCTGCTCCAAACCAGGCCTCGAGAGATTCTTTTGATTCTTTATCTAGTTTTAATTGTACCACAAAAGGATCTTTAATTATATTTTCATATTCATCGTCTTCTAATGCAGCTAGACCCTTTTTATATTCAATATTCCAAGAGGATGCATTTGTTGATTTCTTATTTGACCAATTTTCAAACTCCTGATTTGTATAGAAATTTTGAACTTGATTACCTTTTTTAGCAACTACTAGCGGAGTCATAACTTTATAAATAATTCCAGTTTCAAACATTTCTGGCCAATATTTAGCAAAGAAATTGATTAACTGGGCGGCAATTGAATTTCCGTCTGGATCTGCATCGGTATAAATATAAATCTTTCCATATCTTAAATTATTAGGATCCTCTCCTAATTTAAGACCTATTGATCCCATTAAACCTTTGACTTCTTCATTCTGAATTACCTTGGAATTTGGAAGTTCATGAACATTTATGAATTTACCCTTAAGTGGATATGCTCCTATTAATTGAGTATCTCTAAATTTACGAACGGCAGAAAGGGCGGACATTCCTTCGTATATTCCAAGTATACATTTATCTCGACCGTCTTTTCTTTGAGCATCTATTAATTTTGGAATTCTACCCCTATCTAAAGATTTATTTAATTTTCTAAGTTCTGCTCTCTCTTCTGCTAATTGTTTCTTCTCTATCCAATCTAAAACAGATTGGATTATCTCGGATTTAAAGACTAGTTTTGCAATTTTATCAGTAACTTCATGTTTAGTTCCAAAGTCTTTAACTTCTGTGATTAATTTTTCTTTAGTCTGGGAACTAAAAAATGAGTTTACTATAGTGGAATCAATAAAAACATATAAGTGGTTCCTAATATCACTTGGCCTCACATCTACTTTATGTTTTTTCTTAATCATTTCTCTTAATTGAGAAATTAATTGATTTGTAATGTATTCCACATGAGTTCCTCCATCCTTTGTATGTACTGAATTAACAAAGCTTACATTTTGAAATCCATTTTCGGATTTGGCAAATCCGATCTTCCAATTTTTTGTTTCTTCAAAGAAATATTCACTTGCATATAATTGAATGTATTCTTCAAAGCTTTTAAACCTTAATAGGAAATCTTGCTTCTTTCCATCCTTAATCTTTGTTAATTTTAAAGTGAGTTTATTGTTACATCCAACTAAATCTAGACATCTTTTAAATAGAATTTGAAAGGAATTCTCATCTATTATCTTCATTTTAAAACGTTCAAGATCTGGGAAAAATGAAATTTCTGTAAAACCGCGTTTAGCTGGGTTTATTTTGGCAGAGGATCTCTTGCCCATATTATCAGTAAAAGTTTGCTCGAATTTGTTTATACCGTCACATGTAGAAACTGAAAACTTTTTACTAAATATATTAGTTAGAGTAGATCCTACTCCGTTTGTACCGGCAACAGTGCGCTGCTCTGAGTCATCAAAGTTTGAACCTGCCTTAAGATTTGAAAAGATCATTTCTGGAATCCATTCTTTATGAACTGGATGCTTTTCAACTGGGATTCCTCCATTATCCCAGACTGAAATCTCAGTAGTATCTAGGTTTATGGTAATTCGAATCTCATTTAATTTTGGATTTCTACGATGCTCGTCTACTGAATTTGAAACAATTTCATCAAATATTTTAATGAAACCTGGATTATAGTGTACTTCTTCAATTCTTACTTTTTCTCCGTCGTATAGATATTGATCTCCAGTATGTATTGCAACTGATCCAATATACATTGATGGTCTTAAAAGAACGTGCTCGACATCAGTAAGCTTTTGATATTTTGTTTCAATGGATTTTTGCTTTGCCATGTTATAATATGAGTATTTTTTAATCTTTTTTAGATATTTCCTTTTTAATACCCAAATATGTGCCAATGGTTCCACCGATTAGAAAAGAAATTATAGGAAGTATTTCTCCATTCATGATTGAGTGAGTTCCGATTGCAATAGAGATTAACCATACTAAAGCTAATCCATTTCCAGTTACGACTGCTCCAACTATATTTTTTTTAGAGGTATATATAACATTTAATGTTCTTAAATATACAAATATAAGTTGAGAAATAAAGATGCAGACCGAGCTTAATATTGGGTCGCCGATGATTTTCATATCTTTAGTTTATTTTAATTTTTTTGTTTTTAAAGCTTCTAAAAAGTATTTAGGAACTATCTTATTATTTAATATTTGATCAAAGCACTCATCTAATATATATGTTTCTGCCCAGTCTTCGTCATTTCTAATTGATCTTCCATAAGATTGCATAATATCAATCGAGGTCTTCCAATTATACCAATCAGGATTGGTTTCAAGTCTTTTTTTAATTTTAGTGCTTCTTAAATTTGGAAAAGGAACCTTTAATATTATTTGAAATCTAGATAATTCATCCTTTAGGTCAATTCCATTTATCATAGAAGGAGAAACTAGGACGGTGTTTAATTTAGATTCTAGATGATGATTCAAAGATTTCTCTCGAGTAGATGCATCGTGGATTAATAATCTGCGGTCTTTAATTGATCTAGATATCCAATTGTTAAATTCATAATTTCCAGAATGTATTATTCCTTTATTGTTTACATTCTTTTCAAGTATTTTCTTAATAATTGGTACTGATCTTTTAAAGGTTTGAGTCTTATCATAATAAGACATTTTACCAAATTTTAAGTAGATTATTGGCCTATTTTCAGTTGGAAAAGGACACGGAAGGGAAAGATATGTATATTCCTCAGAATTTAGTCCCATTAAGAATCCCATCATTTTAGGATCTAATATTGTACCTGACATAAATATAATATGATCATATTGCTTCCAAAAAAGATCTTTTAGATATTGATTAGCCCATATTGGCTCAACTGATATTTTAAAATTACCATCTGAATCAAGTTCTCTTTCAAAAATCCAATTAGTTAAATAGCTATCTTCATCTTTAATGAATCTATTATATTTGCACATTGATTTATCACAATGGTCTGCTTTTTTAACTAATTCTGCTTTTTTATTCTTTGATCTAGTTGATTTTGCATCTTCTAAAAGGCTATCAATTCTGTTAATTAGTCTTGGTATTATTACTTTTTTAACGTAGTTTGAAAGCTGCTTAATAGTAATTATTTCTTCAAAATCCTTAGCCATATATTCTTCCCAAATATCTAGAATAGTAAGTGATTTTTTAGAAAAGACTGAGGATATAAAATCACAGAATGTTTCTTCAAATTCATGAGCTTCATCTATGATTAATAAATTAGCTCCTCTATCAGCTAAGATATCTGGACTATACATAGAATAAGCAGTAATTAAATGAAAATTAGTTAGGCTTAATCTATCTTTAACAAATCCAGATTGGGCAATTGAATGAGGGCATCCATTGCATCCTTTAGAATTTTCTTTAGCCTTATTAAGAATCTTAGATTCTCCACATGCCATCATACTATTTCTACACCAATATGAATTACTGCCTTTTAATGAGGATATAAAATCAAAATCTTTAACATATTGATCTTGTAGAATTTTACTGTTGGTTAACATAGTAACCCTTGCTCTAGGATTAACTTCCTTAATATACCAGTCAGCAATCATTACTGCTGCAAAAGATTTACCTACTCCAGTTGGAGCATCAACCATCATGAATTTTTTATTCTCAGACTCAATAGAGTTTTTTACGAAATCTAGAATCTCTAATTGTTGAGGTCTTGGATCATACTTAAGGTTAATCTTTTTCAAATTCTATTTTATTTAAGTGGTCCCACCTGGGCTCGAACCAGGGACCTACTGATTATGAGTCAGTTGCTCTAACCGGCTGAGCTATAGGACCGTTAGATTTTTAAAACCCATCTCCAAAGAGGTAAGGAAACTCCATCCGTGTTTTTTGCGCAGTCAGGGCCGGACTCGAACCGGATAAGCAACCATTTTACTGGACTCGGGACCAATCCCTCATTACACCCACCTGACTATGGACGGGCTTTTTGTCAATCTCTCTTAGGCTAGCCCGATACCGCCCTAAGTTCATCCGGGAGCTACCCAGCCTCGTGATCCACTCAGGATTCGAACCTGAGACCTACTGCTTAGAAGGCAGTTGCTCTATCCAGCTGAGCTAGCGGACCTTTAATTATTATACCGGGATTAAATCCTTAAGATTTAATCATTGCAGCACTTAATTGATTAATTAGGCCCTGGACGATTGCAAAATTATAAAATCTAATAGGATGCTCAGTGTTAAACACATCAACATACCATTCATCTTCAAGAATCTCGCTTTTACTGCCGGTAATGAAACTCATTCCATTGCAAATATCAAAGACATAATAGTAATCTTCGATATCAGGTACCCATACTCCATTTGAATCTAGATATGAACTATCTGAAAATTCATGCTTGGTAAATCCTAGTAATTGAACTTCTTTTTCTGTCATTATTTTCTGTATTTATTTGAAAACTCTTCATCTTCTAATTCAGGTGGACACCGGTCGACTATATTGCGTCTCCACCATCTCTTTATCGCATTCTTTATTTTATTAATCATTTTTAGAATATTTATGATTAAACCAAAGGGTTCTGCCGGTTCCGTCTATTGTGCTTGCTTCTTTGCCATAGCACTGCATCCAATCCATTATGTTTACCTTTTGTACTCCATTAGGATTTTTCCAATCCTTAATTGACCCTCCTCCTATTTGATAGGCTTCAATTGGAATCTGTTTACATAGAGATAATAATTCATCTCGCTCAACCGCTTCATTTGCAGGCAACCATGGATCTATATCCGCTCTATATAAAATTTCAGCTCTAAGATAATTTCCAATACCATTGAAGTATTTTTGATCCATTAAGATTTCGCAGATGGGCTTATTGAATACCTTTCTTTTTTTATTGCGATGCAAGTTATCCACAAATGCGTCATATTCTCTAGTTGGATCAGGTCCTCGGTTTTGAGACCAATCTGTAACAACCTTCCACTTTGCAAATCTTCTAACATCAACAAGACATAAACTAAATCTAGAAATGGAATTGAATTTAAGATGAGTGTGTTTTGGAATGCTCTCGGTACGATCATCTATTAATTTCCAGCTCCCTGACATTCCCATTGAAAAGCTAATTTTCATAAAAATATTCCTTCCCTGTGTTAAATTGAGTATTAATTCTTTACCTCTAGATTCGGCAGTAATACTAAATATTTGTAAATCAGAGGGTTGAACTATTCCTAGATTACGATCCATTGCACTACTAGAGAAGCCAAATGAAGTAAAATCTACACCTTGGCAAACTCTATTTATGTAATCTGACATTATTCTTATTTCAGCTAGTTCTGGCATGTTGGAATATCTAAAGTTTTAACTAGCGTCCATGCTGCAATATGAACAATTTCAAGACGCTCTAAAGTTTTTTCATCAATTTTATAACCGAATGAATACATTCCGTCTATATGTTGAAAATGAACAATATCTCCAGGAAAAACCTGAGGGGATCCAGGAGCACATCTCACGGGAGCAGATTCTACTTCTCCATTTTCATATTCGTATTGAGCAATCATCACTTCTAAATCAATTTGATCCCCTTTTTTATATCCCGAGTAAGGCGCAGGGTCACGTTGCTCCAATATTCTAACATAACAGTCATTCGGACAATTTTGTAATTCCATTTTTATTGGTTTATTTAAAATTACTAAAATTTATCGAAGTATTAAGATAAATAATAAAAAAATCCGGATATAATGAAAAACCCTGTAATGAACTATAATCAGTTTATGTCAGTATTCAAAAGCGCAGCTAATGGATATAGCGGTAAAGGAAACGTTGCAAACAAAGATGCAAAATCAGCATCTGGGATTAATCAAGGAATGGTAACTGGACCAATTTCTGGTAAAAACACCGCTCACCTTGATAAATACACTAAGCAACACCTAGCTAATATTAAGAAGAAGAGCGCTTCTATGGGTAGCAATAAAAAATAAAATTATTTCTTATAATGAGAGCCATTACAAAATTTAGTCAGTTTGCTCTGCTTGAAAAGAAGGGAGATTTGAAGAAACTCGTTGGTAAAAGACCTGAGGAGGAATTAACAGTTAACGATGCTAAAAAGATCGGTAATAGAGTTGCTAGAATGGAAGGTGAGCAAAAGCAAAAATTCGTTGGTATCATTAATTTCTTAGGAGCATCTTGCGATATTTATGGTGAGCTTTGGAAAAATTATACTCTAACCAGAGACAGCTTAGATAAGAAAAAGGACTAGCCTATGAACCAGGTATATGAAGGCTATTTCGACGATTCTAGTGCAAAGGATGGAGGAGTTATTTTTCAGGCAAAAGTTTCGCATGACATATCTTGGATAATTGAGAACGGCAGGACTGTTTTCGACCAAAAAGACATAAATACCAAATTACATGAAGTTAAAGTTTTTCCAGACTTAAATTATAAGTCTGGACAGGCTACTTCCGTGTATTATGTACTATCTGAGATAAACATTTTAAAAAGAAAATTTGATCTAGCATCAAGATTTATTAAGAGACAAATATCTCCACAGTATTCAGTAGAATTAGATGCTGCTCCAGATAAGGAGGCAGATATCAATGAGCGTCACTTTACAAATACTCAATATAGAGTAAGCTTTAAGACAAATAAAATCTACTTAAGAGAAATTTCTACATCAGGAATCGATAATGGAAATCCAAACGTAGTGCTAAAAATTTCTACCGGTCTGGTAGATCAAGCAGATGGGGAAACCTTAGATCCTTGGTCTAATTTTAATATTAGAGTAAAGGGTAGTGGAGTGGATATAGAGATAAGTGAAAGATCTAATGTTAAAATATCCGCAGCTAAAGAGTATGATCTAATTGATAATAAATCTGATTTGGTATTTCAAACAATTATTCCATCTCTGCATTTAAAATTTGCTGGAGATCGAGTAAATGTAGAAACTTTTTCAAGTAGATCACATAATCTTTGGAATTCATCTAGAAACGATATTGAAACTTTATTTTCAGACGAATATTAAACTAATGATACGTTTAAAAAAGTAGGAAATAAACGAATAAATAAATTAAAATAATCTAATTAATATGCCACTTCCACATTGGGATAATTCGGTAGCATCTAGAAATAGTTACGAACCTATTTTTCAAAACCAGTTTGAGTTTGTTATAAACCCTCCTGCAGGTTTAGCTGGGGATGCTAATGCTCCACTATTAGTAGAGCAAATATTAACAGTTTCTGGTATTCCTGAACAGATGACAGCTGGGTCAGTTACACAATTCTATAAGTTTTCTAAAAGAGCATATGCGGCAGCAACTCCAAATGAGACCCTCGCTAAGTTATCATGTACATTTGAGGTAAACTTAGATAATGAAAACAATATGTATGTTTATAATACATTAAGAGCATGGGCAGATTTAATTTACGATCCATTAACAGGAAGACAAGGATTAAAGAGAGATTATGTTGGTAGTGCAAGATTAGTTATCTTTAATAAGGCAGGTGATATATTTAGAGAATTTACATTCGTTAACATGTTCCTAGATAAGGAATTAAGTGCAATGACTCTAGGCTATAGTACAACTGACATATACAAAATTACAGCTAGCTTTACTTCTGATACTTGGAGAGAAACTAGAATCGGACAGATTGCAGTTTAAATAAAATAAGACTAAGGATGGAAACTTTTAATGTTCAAAGAAGAGATGTTCATACATTTGATGATTATATGAATCTTAAAAAGCCAGGATTCGGTGGCCCTAAGTCTGCTAAACTTTTGAAGGATGGCAGAGGAAAGTTCATTGATAAAGATAGAAAATTATCTGGGTTTCAGAGAACTGTTAAAAGAGACGATACTTTTAAAAATCAAGTATTTAATCCAACTTATAAGGCAATGGGTGGAGATCTAGTTCATAAACAAGAATTTAAAAAGAATCCTTACGATTACCCGGATCTTTACAATAATACTGGAATTGGTACGGTAGAAGTTGGAGAAACAAACGAAGGTAAATGCCATTCTAACTTTACTAGATTTATTTTAGAATCCGAGTGTGAATGTGAATCAGATTGTGATTGCAAAGATTGCAAAACTCATAAAAGAGGAAAATACAAAAAATCTAAATAATCTTTGGCATCGAATGAATTTAAAAAGGGCAATTCTAAATTATTCTGATTGGAATAGAATAGTTGAATCTAATCTCAATTTTGATCAAAATTCCTTTTTAAAATTTTCTATCCTAGAACAAGACGAACAGAGATCCTTAATACCAAATTGGCTAGAATGGACTAGAGATGTCTTATGGTCAGGAACAGATCAATCAGCAAACGTAATTTTTATTAACTCCCAACCGGAATTAAAAATATCCGGAGATCAATCTGGAACAGAAGGAGTAAATCTGATACAGATTTCATTTAAAGGAGCAAAGTGTACTAAAAACGGTCAAACTAAATTTATAGGGTCAACTGGGCCTTTTCTACTCTATGCTAGATCAGACGAGCCTTGGTTTTTATATGAAAGTTTAGAAGGAGCCCAAACTAAATCAACATCGCAAGGTAGATTTTCAGCTAAGTGGGGAGGTTTCATATTTAATGAAATTAAAAAGACAAGTGGACAGACCCTAGCTACAGTCAATCAACAGGGCCTACCTGCTCAAATAACTAATGATGTTGTTAACTGGGCAAAAGGTAATTTTCTTCAACTTCTCTGGAACAGTAAAGCAAGAATAAGTTGGACATATATTAGCTTATACAATCTAGGGATAATAGATCTTGCAAAAGAGGATATAAATAAGGCTATAAAGTTTCCTAAAAATATTACTATTAAAGATCCTGGGATAAAATCTAGTTTTTATGATATTCAAAAGAATATAGAATCTTCGATGAAAACCAACGAATCTATGTATTATGTTAAGCCATTTGCTATTTTTGAACAGGATGAATATTATAAACAAACAGTTGATTCTGAAGGAAACGAGGTCAGTCTTGTAAAATATAACGTCATAGATGAAATAGTAATAAGAGAAAGCGCATCTGAAGAAGAAAAAAAGGCAGCCTGGGATAGATGTGAAAAATATAATGAAGAAGGACATCGAGTTGTTCCTAAATCTTTATTTACAAATAATCCGGATGATCTTGGAATTAGATTAGTATTGGAGAGAGAATTTGATGAGGTAGTAATAAAATTAGATAAGAAAACCGGCAAAATATCAACTTGGATTAACAAATTAAAAGCAAAAACTAAGGCGGCCGGTAGAACTATATTGATGCCAAAATCTGATAAAACATATAAAGCATGGGAAGCAATTGCTCTTGCTGAATCTGATTTATTGAGAACCCTTAAGAAAAAACTTCCTAAAAAGTTTTATAATAAGAAGGACGCTATGAGCAAGGAGGGTCTAGACGCAGTTATTAAATTATGGAAGGAAAATAAAATATCTGAATCGGATTACAAAAGATTTAGAGCAGTTTTATATGAATGGGATGAGGAAACTAAAAATAAAGAAAAAGAGGCCTCGAAATCACTTTTAGATAAATTATGGGACGATGCAAAATGGTTTGGAGAAGAGGCAAAGAAAGGATTTGACGATGCTTATAATACTGGAAAGAAAATTGTAACTAACGTTAAAGACGGGGTAATCAGTGCAGGAGAAGCAACGGCAAAGGCAATTAGCGACGGATGGAATGTATTGCAATTGGATCCTAATAATACATTCCATCAAAAAGAAATACAGGCAGCTTTTGATAAAATAGGAGAGATTAAAGATGATGTAGTTGAATGGGGGAAAGAGGAAGGAATAAATTTTATTGAAAATACACTAACTCCTTATGGCATTTATATATCTTTAGACAATTTAAATGTTGAAGTAGTTGAAATTAACAATCCTGCTCTTTCTAAAATTAAGGATGCAGCCCCTACGATAAAAGCCGATGTTAATGGTACTATTTCGATTATAACTCAAATTAAAGGAGGTAAAACAAGTGGAGTAGATATAGAAGTAAATGGAGATTTACAATTAGAAGGAGATGTAGATTTAGATAAAAAGGCCTTAACTATTAAATTTAAATCCTTATCATTAGAAACCATCGGAGAATCTGATTTATCTGGGCTATTCAGTGATAATTCGCTTTCAAATTTTTTACCTTATTTTAAAATTTATAATAAAGAGAACGGAAAATCAACCGCTAAAATTTGGTGGGAAAATACATTTACTGGAAATGAGATTTATAATTGGGAATTTAATTTACAGACGCCATTAGAAAAATCAATAGTAGCAGAATTGAATAAATATAAAGGATATAGTCTAGATAAGTATTTACAGGGAGTGCCTGAATTTACAAATAAATAAATATAATGAAGGTAATTAAGAACTATAGAGACTGGAGTAAGGTATTTGAGCAAGGATATAATGATTTAGATCCTCTAGCTGGAGATGTTCAATATACTCCATCTCAATGGCACGATACTTCTACTAATGCTCCTGAAGGAGGACCTGGTCTAACCGGAGACTATGATTACTATTCTGCAATTAAATCAGAAAATCCACCGGCTGAAGATATACCAACTGATGATAAGTGGATTGCTGAAAAATTTAAAAAGCTATTAAGTAGCGAAGTTGCTCTTAAATCACTAAAGACAAGAATTAATCAAGTAATAGACTTAGAAGTAAATAAAAAATACAACACAAGTCCAGACAAGGCAAAGATTGATCCAATTAATATTCAGACAGCAATTCAGGATTACTTTAAAAATGATCCTGATGGCGGAAGATACCCAATTGCTATTGCCGGGGGATTAGGAGACAGTATTAAGATTTCCCATTGGTTAGGTAAAGCTGCAGTTGCTAAAATTATTCCAAGCGAGTCAAATCCTCTGGTTGGTACTATAACTGGAACAATTACTCTTTCAATAAATATAACAAATTCAGAGTTAAAAAAGATTAACCCTAACGGAATTTCTATTCCAATATTAATAAATATATCAATTGATTACAATATTTCTGAGGAGCAATTGAGTAAACAAAATTTATTAATGACATGGACTATTAAAAGCATTGGAGTTTCTGGATCTACTGAAATTAAAGAAGGTCCTTTTGTTAATTCACCTATTGCTCTAAGTATTAATAACGGAAAAGCTAATTTAAAAGTAAAAATTAATAATACTGCGATACCAATATTAAAGGATAAGGATCTAAAAATAAGCAGCTACGTACCTCAAAAAACTGGAGTAGTAGACGTTGATATTACCCAAATTGCATAAAATAATTTAAAGATATGATATTAAATTTTAAAAGATGGAAGGAAGTTCAGGGAAAAGTCTCGGAATCTAATTATGCTTCGATCTTTGAGGAAGAGCAACACGGATCAGGATCCGATATGAATGTATTATTAATTAAATTATTAGGAAACCCGGCAACTAGGGGAACCGTTATTAAAAGAGTTAATCAGGCTATTGATAAAAATTTAATCAATAATACCAATGTTAATCCGTCAACAATTACTTTAGATTTAAATAAAATGGAGCCAGCGGCTAGAGTATTTTTTGATGCCGATCTTCCACCTAAAATCAAGGTTAAAATTTCAAGTTTAGCTGCGACCGAAGGTGAAAATAAGGGTGCAGGAATCTTAAATGTATTTAATACTAAAAAGAAGCTATCTGAGGGATGGGTTGGACTTGATGTTAATTATCTAGTTGATATAGAAATCGATGAGGTTATTTTAAATACGATGTTTGAAAACCCAGAAGATCGATCAATTAAAAATATATCAGGGGTTGGAATATTAAGAGGAAAATTGGTTCAATCCGGTGAAATGAATGAAGCGGGAAAACCTAAATGGATTAACAGGTGGGAATTAATTGATTTGGGAATCAATTTTGTAAAGCCACTAGATGAATATAAATTTACATGTAAATCTAGACCCGCTACTGAATTAATAGGTAAAAACCTATCTAGCGGAGCAGCTATAGATGCTGAATCAATAATTAATGTTAATGAATTTGTTTTAAATAAAGGAGAAAAGAAAATATATGGGCCATCTTACTTTATGACATCTGAATTATTTAAGGGAACTGAGCTTAAGATTGAAGTAGATATAAACGATCTTCTTGAAAAATAATTATTAAGATCTAATAATTTTAAGATCCTTAACTGATTCCATTCCATCCTTATCAAACTCTTTAGGTTCAATTAAGGAGTATCTAAATAAGATAGGATCATATTCATTTGAGATAAATTGCATTGCATTTTTTATTATCCCAATTGAAAGATTGGAATTTAAATATATTATTCTGGTGTATTTTTCGTTTTTAATATTGATTGCCTTATCTAAGAGCTTTTTAATTTCATAATTAATTATGAATGACTGAACTTTATTAGGTATGATGAATTTAGAATTAAATTTATCCTTAATTATTTTACTAACATTTAGAATATAGTCATCTTTTCTTTTCTTTCCTAACTTAGAAGTGAATCCTTTAAACTCTCTTATAAATATTATTTCAATTGTTCTATTTTCCATAATCTAACCTAAGAAGGCCGATTCCGGCTTCTTTTAATATTTTAAGTCCACTTGTTTCTCTATATTCTTCCTTGAATATTACCCTCTTAATCCCAGATTGGATTATTAATTTAGAACACTCTTTACAAGGAGAAAGAGTAACATATAGAGTAGATCCGTCTGCGTTCTGAGTAGATTTTGCAAGCTTAGTAATCGCATTTGCTTCGGCATGTAGAACATACCATTGAGTATTACCATCTACATCCTCACAATCATTTGCAAATCCACTAGGGGTACCATTATATCCATCTGATATAATCATGTTATCCTTAACAATAAGTGCTCCTACTTTTTTTCTACGACAACATGAATTTTGAGACCATTCACTTGCCATTTTTAAATAAGTAAGATGCTTTTTTAATTCTTTATCTTCCATTCTTATCCTTCGATCGATTGATTATTGTATTAAAGAGAGAATACTTGGAATCCTCTGATTCGAATCTATTTTTCATTATATTCGATTCTCCAGGAGTAGGGGTCTGAGGTTTGATAATTCTACCAGATGGAATAATGCATGAGGAAATAATAATTATTCCTACCCAATTTAAAAAACTAATATTGAAGGATAGAGCATCCTTCAATAAAAAGTGATAGATTAATGTACAAATACCAGCAAGAGCAAGCTGGGTAATCGACCATGAAATTATATACGCTAGTGTTTTCATTTTATTATATTTTGATTTATCCAGTTTAATAGAGGATCTCGTGTTGAAAAATCTCCAATATATTCAGATAGTAATTTTAAATTATTAGAGGGGTTGCAGCTAGTTCTAATAAGATCCTCCTTTAATTTAGGCACCTGAATAGAAGTAAATGGAACTTCTAACATTTCCTCGACTAATTTAAAATTTCTATCATATACATGATATGAATCTATTATATGAGTATATTTTCCTAATTCTAAATTAGGATAAGTTGATTTAAGATGACTTAACATTTGTTGTTGGAGTACGGTAAAGAATGCGATATCAGTTGGAGTTCCTAATATAGCATCATTAGAACGCATATGAATTGTTAAATTAAGTCGATTTTCTCTTATTTGCCATATACCGTATAGCGTACAGACAAAATCTTTATTTCCATCGTATTGATGTTCAGGAAGATTAAAGTGCATTATTGCTTGCCTTGAATCTGGATCTTTTTTTAGGCAATCTAGAGCCCATCCATATTGAGTTTTAGCAAATCTATTCTTTTTCTTAAATAATAGATTTCCATATGAAGAATTAACTGTTCCATCTTCATTTTGAATTGTTTCCCAGAATGAAGCGTATTTTTTTATGAATTCTACATCATTTCTTCCTAGAAAATACCACAAAAATTCAGCTGAGATATATCTAAGCTGAGATCCTCTTCTTTGATTATCATACAAACAAGACAAAGGATTTAATATTTCTAGAGTAACCCCTAGATTTTCTTTTATTTTTAATCCTCTAGGAGAAGACTCGTATTCCGGACTAAAGTAAAGATCTCTAAGACTAGATTCGTATACGGTAGAAAAAT
>Ga0164292_10000207_pt1 | contig 41888 bp, 34 predicted proteins | sample GEODES117metaG_FD_111486 | JGI IMG/M metagenome (GOLD analysis project Ga0164292, IMG submission 111486) | Eutrophic lake water microbial communities from Lake Mendota, Wisconsin, USA - GEODES117 metaG | ecosystem: Environmental > Aquatic > Freshwater > Lake | place: USA: Lake Mendota... | reverse complement strand
TGTTTTTGCCCAGCGATTGAATAAGGCGGATAGACAAATTGTTGAATCGCTGAAGTCTCATATCAGCTATCTGGCAGATGACAAATTGGAGGGCAGAAGAGCCGGAACACCCGGGGAGGCGCTCGCCGTTAAATACATTACGGATAAGTTCATCAGTGCAGGCATCACTCCCAAAGGCGATAACAACGGGTTTATCCAACCTTTTACCATCGATGAAGGAAGAGAGATCAGCAAATCATCGGTTTTGATTGTTAACGGAAAAGAACTCAAACCGGGTATGGATTTTTATCCGCTGGGATTCAGTCCTGATTCTAAACTGTTAGAGTCCTTATCCTCGGTCTCTGTGGCAGAACGTGGCTCACCCTGGTTTCTGAATCTCGCTGATGGGTTGATCGCCAATAAGGATAACCCTCATTTTGATCAGGTGTCGTGGATCAGAAATCAGGTCAGAAATGCCAACGATAAGGGCGCCACGGCCGTTATCTTGTATAACACAGAAGCCAGTGGGGAAGAGTTGAAGTACGATGGGAAGGATAAGTCGGAGAAGACCCCGATCCCTGTGGTGTATGTGCCCCGAAAAGCATGGACAGAACATTTCGGCGACGCTGAGGCCACATACGATTTCAAACTAAAAACAGAAACAGCCGCTAAATCCAGAACGGCGCATAACGTGGTTGGTTTTATCGATAACGGTTCCCCAAGTACGGTGATTCTGGGCGCGCATTTTGATCACCTCGGTTATGGGGAAGATGGAAGCTCACTGATGCGCAACGGCGAGAGGCTGATCCATAATGGGGCCGATGATAACGCGAGTGGAACTGCTGCTCTTATAGAATTGGCCGGTATTCTTAAGAAGTCGAAGCTGAAGAGCCAGAATTTCCTGTTCATCGCATTTTCAGGCGAAGAGTTGGGACTGTTTGGTTCTAAGTATTATGTTGAGCATCCTACGGTAGACTTGAAAAGCGTGAGTTACATGATCAACATGGATATGGTTGGCAGGATGAACGATAGTACAAAGACCATCACCGTGGGCGGCATTGGGACATCTCCAACCTGGGGCTCTGTCGTGAGCACAAATGCTAAGACAGGATTCAGCATCAAGATCGATTCCAGTGGCACCGGCCCAAGCGACCACAGTTCGTTTTACCGGAAAGACATTCCTGTGCTGTTCTTCTTCACAGGTTATCATGGCGATTATCATAAGCCAACTGATGACGCACCCCTGATAAATTATATTGGGGAGTATCAGATCATCAAATTTATTACGGGTATTATCTCAAGCACTTCTTCTACCGGTAAGCTGGCCTTCACAAAAACGCGCGAACAACAGATGGGAACATCAAGCCGTTTTACTGTTTCCATGGGCATCGTTCCCGATTACACGTTTTCAGGTACCGGTGTTCGGGTAGATGGTGTCAGTGAAGGGCGTGCTGCTCAGAAGGCGGGGCTTATGACCAACGACATTGTTGTTCAACTTGGCGAGCACAAAGTGAGCTCTGTGCAATCTTACATGGAAGCGCTTGCTAAGTTCAAGAAAGGAGATGCCACCAAAGTGAAAGTGAAAAGAGGTATGGAAGACCTGGAATTCGATATCAGTTTCTAATGATAAAACTTAAAGTAGATAACGATGCTTTAGCGGAGGAGTTCTTTGATGGAACCCGCCTGCTTGGTATCGTAGGTTCACTTGCAGATTATCAGTTTTGCTGGCAGCTTAATCAGGGCATGCAAATCAATTTCAGAGCCAATCACGACCTGGAGATCACCTTGAAGCGGAAAGAAAGAAATTATTTCTTTACGATCTACGAGTATCAGGAACCGGCGACAACACTGGTTCACTATTTGTACAATAACCAGTACGATGGCGAATACCTGTTGCCAGAGTTCAAACACCTTGATTTTTTATGGCTGCTTAAGGGCGACCTGGTGAACGATGAACTGATCGCGGCAATGGTACAATCTATAAAGATCATCCCCGGTGTGCAAATGGTGATTGAGTTATCCACCGACAAGATCAGGAATAAGGGGCATTTAATTTTCTAACTTTAAATTACAAGCAATGTGGGAAGAAAAAGAGAACTATCTGTACAGGAAACTCGAATTCAGAAACTTTTCAGAGGCGTTTGCTTTCATGACAAGAGTAGCACTGGAGGCGGAGAAAATGGATCACCATCCGAAGTGGACCAATGTGTATAATACGGTTGAAGTATGGCTTTCAACCCACGATGCAGGAGATGTTGTGACGGATAAGGATAGAACGCTTGCGCAAAAAATCGATATTTTCCTGGTAAAATAAACCGGCCCGCGCCTCAAATACTTACTCGCCTTTTTCTGGGATCATAAATCCTATCTTACTTCAATTACGAACTCGCCCTTCGACGTGATCCTACCTATCGGTGTGAGAAAATCGGTTAGTTCGAATTCCGTTAACAACGCCCGCACTTCGTTGAGCCCTTTTGTACTTACAGAGATCAATAGCCCGCCGCTTGTTTGTGGATCAGCCAGTATGCTTCGCGCCAATGTTTCATCAACGTGGATCCTGCACTTTGAGCCATAACTATCGAGGTTCCTGTTGGTTCCACCGGGCACTGCTTTCATATTGATGTAATCGGCGAGGTCAGGAGTAATAAGGGGAATTGTTTTAAGGTTTACCTCCGCCGAAAGCCCACTACCCTCCGCCATTTCAATGAGGTGACCGAGCAGCCCAAATCCGGTAACATCGGTCATTGCGTTCACGGTAGAGATATTTCCAAGACGCTCGCCCACGCTATTCAACTGCATCATTTGTTCTGCTGCTATATGCTCATGACCTTCCTTGAGAATGCCTTTTTTTTCTGCTGTGGTTAGGATGCCAACGCCCAAGCGCTTGGTGAGGAAAAGATGATCACCTTCTCGTGCCGTATTATTTTGTTTGATGGAAGAAGTTGAAACCAATCCATTCACTGCCAGGCCGAATATGGGTTCCGGGGAATCGATGGAGTGACCACCTGCCAGGGGAATCCCTGCTTCTTTGCAGATGCTTCTGCTGCCTTCAATGACAAGTTGTGCCACCTCGGGCGGCAGTACGTTAATGGGCCAGCCGAGGATGGCTATCGCGAGCACGGGCTTTCCGCCCATGGCATATACGTCACTTATTGCATTGGCACTGGCGATTCTCCCAAACTCGAAGGGATCGTCTACAATGGGCATGAAGAAATCGGTGGTAGAAATGAGTGCCGTGCCGTTTCCAAGGTCGAGTACAGCAGCATCGTCTTTACTGTGGTTACCAACGATAAGCTTATCGTTGTCCGGCATGGCAAAATTTGAATGCAGGATTTTCTCGAGCAGCATGGGCGAGATCTTACATCCACATCCGGCACCATGCGAGTATTGGGTCAGGCGGATTTTTCCAGCTGGTTCAGGCATCGACAGTTTTTTTTGATTCTATAACCAGTTTCGCGGTGAGCTCTGCCCCCGGTTCCGGTCCTTCAATAATTTGAATGAGTTTATCCTTGTCTGTTCTATTGTGCAGAGCCTTCTGGTATTGTTTGTCGTAGTACGCCAACAATACCCTAAACGCCTCTTTGATGTTATCCTCAATTAAGAAGTTGAGCGCCGTCTTTGTTTCTAGCCCGCCCAGTCTTTTTTGTATCCTGGTTATGGCTGCGGCGAGCTCTGCCTTTGGCAGTTTGCCGTAATGGGCAACGATGTAATCGAGGCGCTGTTCAAAAGGAATATTGACAAATTGAACTGATTTTGACCTGATTGATAACCAGAATTCCTGGGGCAGGTTGATATGTCCCATACGCTGACTCTCATCTTCCAGCCAAATGGGAAGCCCCCTTTTTTCTTCTTCGAAGATGGCTTTGGCAAGCAGGTTTTCAAACATTTCCTGGGAGGGCTGAGGCGGTTGTCCAATAGCGCCGAACGCGGAACCTTTATGATGGGCCAGCCGTTCGAGGTCTACAACGGACTCACCATGTTTTTGTAGGAAATAAAGGATCTCTGTTTTGCCAGAACCTGTGTAACCACCGAGAATATGAAAATCGTGATCTTGCTTTAAGAATTCGATCACCCAGTGTCGGAAGGATTTATACCCTCCGATGATCGTGTATACTTTAAAACCGTAGAGGTCGAGTAGCCAGGCAACGCCCGCGCTGCGCATACCGCCTCTCCAGCAATGCACAACCACTTGTTTGCTGGCGGCGTTTGAGGTGAGGGATTCAATTTCCTCCACCATCTTCCTCATCTTCAATCCAAAGAAATCAAGACCGATTTTGATAGCCTGTTCGCGGCTTTGCTGTTTGTAAGCGGTACCAACGATTTTTCTTTCATCGTTACTGAATAGAGGCAGTGAATATGCGCCAGGTATCCTTGCCTGTTCGAATTCGGCAGGACTTCTAACATCAATGACCGGAAGACCGGTCATTGATAGAAAACGCGCGATATCTATTTTTTCAATTGGCATCTTTTTAAAAAATGCTTTTTGCTATTGAAGTTATCTGTTCATACTGGCCAGGAATTCTGCATTGTCTTTTGTACCGCGCATGTTTTTCATTAGCAGCTGCATCGCTTCCTCAGCGTTCATGTCCGCCAGGTGATTGCGAAGTAACCACATCCTTTGCAGGGTATCCTTATCGAGTAAGAGGTCTTCACGTCGGGTAGATGAACCGGGTAGATCGATCGCAGGGAAGATCCGCTTATTCGCCAGGCGCCTGTCGAGCTGAAGTTCCATGTTACCGGTTCCTTTAAATTCTTCAAAGATCACCTCGTCCATTTTACTACCGGTATCGATCAGCGCGGTAGCAATGATGGTCAGCGAGCCGCCGTTTTCGATTTTCCTCGCAGCTCCAAAAAACTGTTTTGGTTTCTGCATGGCGTTTGCTTCCACACCACCTGACAATACCTTACCGGAAGAAGGAGCCACTGTGTTGTGCGCACGCGCAAGCCTTGTGATAGAGTCAAGGAGGATAACAACATCATGTCCGCATTCTACCAGACGCTTTGCTTTTTGGAGGGCCATGCCAGATACCTTTACGTGTTTCTCTGCAGGCTCGTCGAACGTAGATGCAATTACTTCTGCATTTACACTGCGTTCCATATCGGTCACCTCTTCAGGCCTTTCATCGATGAGCACCACCATCAGGTAGCATTCCGGATGATTGGCTGCGATGGCATTCGCCACATCTTTCAATAGAACGGTTTTACCAACTTTGGGTTGTGCAACGATGAGTCCTCGCTGGCCCTTGCCTATGGGCGAGAACAGGTCCATCATTCTTGTTGAGTAGATGGTTGGACTGGTGAACAGATTCAATTTTTCGTACGGGAACAGCGGTGTGAGGTAGTCGAATGGAACGCGGTCCCTGACTTCTTCAGGAGATCTGCCATTCATTGTTTCTACCTTAAGCAGTGCGAAATATTTTTCCCCTTCTTTAGGTGGACGAACGGATCCGTAAACGGTGTCGCCTGTTTTCAGACCGAAAAGTTTGATCTGTGAGGGAGACACATAAATATCATCTGGAGAGGACAGGTAGTTGTAATCACTACTCCTTAAGAAACCGTACCCGTCTGGCATCATTTCAAGCACACCTTCACTCATGATGATGCCATCGAATTCGATGTTGAAGGTTTCGTGACGACGAATATTGAATTGCTTTGTAGGGCCCGAAATTTCCGCGTTCAGTTCATTTTCACCGGGTTGGTCTCCGTCGCTGTTCGTCTCCTGTACATCAATATCTGGTTGATCATCATTATCGATAAGATCGGGGATGACCGACTGTGTTTCTTCAACAGGTTTTTTCTTTGCAGGTTTGCGATCGAGTTTTTTAGCAACCACTGCTGCAGCGGGTGCTGGAGCGAGCTTTGGTGCTGTTGTTTGTGCAGGCGCCGGAACGGCTGGCGCATCGGATTTTTTACGGAGCTGCCTGATTGGTTTTTCTTTTTCGGCAGGTTCGTCGGATTCAACAATAGCCTCTTCTGTAGAATTTGACGTAGTTGTTTTAACGATCCGCTTCTTTTTGTTTTTATCTTCTTTGGACTTGTCCATGTTTTCGCTGTTCATCAAAGCCTGCTTATCGAGGATTTTGTAAATCAGTTCCTGCTTACTCAGTTTTTTGGCGTTAGCCATTTTAAGCTGCTCTGCTAAATCAAGCAACTCAGGAACGAGCATGTCGTTCAATTGTAGAATATCGTACATAAGGTGAGTTGAAAAAAAGTTGGCAACATGGGGGTTTTAGCCAGTACCGAATTGAAAAATTGAGTTGATATTAACGGTGATCGGGTATTACTGATGCGCTTCGGGGATAGAAAATTGAGGTCGACCAGTGGATATCCGCGGCAATTGTACGCCATTTCTCCCAATAGACCAAATTATTAGGCAGAGGCAAATAATAAAATTTGAGGTAAGAAGGGCTTTTACCATATTATATTTGCGGTATGTTTAATCAGAGAACCAAGATAAAGACCCTTTTAGAAGGGGAAGCTATTGAGCAGGAAGTGACTGTTATGGGGTGGGTTAAAACATTCAGGAATAATCAGTTTATCGCCTTGAACGACGGCTCTACCAACACCAATCTCCAGGTGGTGGTAGAGTTGGGCAAATACGATGATGAGATACTTAAAAGAGTGACTACCAGCGCAGCCATCAGGGTCAGGGGTACATTGGTACCGTCTCTCGGAAAGGGCCAGAGGATGGAGCTTAAGGCCGAAAGTATAGAAATTCTGGGTGATTCTGATGCAGAGAAGTATCCCCTTCAGCCTAAAAAACATAGCCTTGAGTTTCTCAGGGAGATCGCTCATCTGAGGTTCAGGACCAGCACTTTTGGTTCGGTGTTCAGGGTAAGGCACGCTCTTGCCTTCGCAGTTCATAAGTTCTACAATGAGCGGGGTTTCGTGTATATACATACGCCTATCATCACCGGCAGTGACGCAGAGGGTGCGGGCGAGATGTTCAGGGTATCCACGCTTCCGTTCGATAATCCTCCCCGCAACGAAGACGGATCGATCAATTTTAAAGAAGACTTTTTTGGGAAAGCATCTAACCTAACGGTAAGCGGACAGCTTGAAGGGGAATTGGCTGCTACGGCATTTGGGGAGATCTACACGTTTGGGCCAACATTCAGGGCGGAGAATTCAAATACATCGAGGCACCTGGCTGAATTCTGGATGATCGAGCCGGAGATGGCTTTCTATGATATCGAAGATAACATGAACCTGGCAGAGTCGTTCATCAAGTATTTAATTGCATACGTGATGGAGCATAACCGGGAAGATTTGGAGTTTCTGGCCCAGCGGCTGGCTGATGAGGAGAAGCAATTACCGCAAGACAAGCGAAGTGAGTTGGGATTGATTGAGAAGTTGGAGTTTGTATTGAATAATGATTTTGAGCGGATCACTTATACTGAGGCGATTGAGATTTTGCTACAATCGCCAGCCTATAAGAAGAAAAAATTCCAGTATGATGTCAGCTGGGGTATTGATATGCAAAGTGAACATGAACGCTACCTGGTGGAAAAGCATTTTAAGAAACCGGTGATCGTAAGGAATTATCCCAAACACATCAAGGCCTTTTATATGCGCCAGAACGATGATGGAAAGACCGTAGCAGCGATGGACATTCTGGCTCCCGGCATAGGGGAAATCGTAGGCGGATCACAGCGGGAAGAGCGTTTGGATAAACTGACAGAGCGTATGGCCGAGATGGGTATTGCTGCAGATGAGCTCTGGTGGTATTTGGACACCCGAAAATTTGGTACGGTTCCTCACAGCGGCTTTGGCCTAGGGTTTGAACGCATGGTTCAATTTGTAACGGGCATGACGAACATACGGGACGTAATACCTTTCCCCAGGACGCCGAAGTGTGCCGAGTTTTGATTATTGCCCTTATTCATGAATGGCCACAATAGGAACATGTGCGTGAAGGGCGAGTTTTCGGGTATGACTTTTTCTGAAAATATTGTCTAGCAGCCGATGCTTCTTTGGTATGGTGATCAGTATGTCGATACCGTGCGTTTCGGCGAATTTGTTAATACCATCTTCCACATTAGGGTCATCAATAAAATGATACTCTGGATCAAGGGGATCAAGAAGTTCATGCACTTTTGTTAAGGAAATTGGAACCTCTGGTGTGAATTTCCGGTTTTCATAATCCACGTTGAGTACCTTCAGTTCTGCACGAAAAGTTTGACAAAGTTCTCTGATCTCTCTTATAGGGGTGGAGTACGCAACCTGTGAATAGTCGCAAGCAAATCCAAGTTTCTTAATTGGGCGGTAAGTGGCGCCGGGAGGAATGATCATTACGGGCACCTTGAGTTGGTTGATTGCGGAGAGTGTGGTGCTGCCAAGGAATAGAACTTCCATGGCGCCCGCGCCTCGGGTCCCCATCACTACGGAAAAAACATCTTCTGCACTGCAAAGATTTTCAAGTTCTTCAATTGTATCACCAAGAGCGTTTTTTATATGAATGGCCACTTCTCCCGAACTGATATGTTCAACACTGTTCTTAAGCTCATTCATCTTCTTGTCGGTCTGGCTTTGCATTTCTTCCATGGTGATAGTAACAACGGGAACCTCACTAAAGGATACGGGGATTTGGTATGCATGAAATAAGGTGACGCTGGCACCAATCTCCTTTGCCATGTTAAGGGCATAGTGAAGGGCATTGATGGATACCGCGGAAAAGTCGGTGGGAACAATAATGGTTTTCATATTTGTAAGGTACTACTTTGAGTAGTTTTAATCAATTTTTCCAGAACAATCCTATACGTCTTCTGACATCTTGGCGAACATTGGCATAGAAGAGGTTGTAATCGCCGGCGTGGTAATTCTTGCTTTTATAAAAGGAGGCGCCCGGAAATTTTGGTCGGCTAACCCAGAGAATGTTCTTGTGTATCTGGGCGTCGTTTGGTGCTTTGATGAGTTTGTTGAAATTGTATAGAATAGCTCCTTTGTTTAACGGTTTTGGCGCATAGCTGGTGTCTGCCTTCCAATTCAGGGGGTTGACCACGGCCTTTGGTGTTTCAGCGGCAAGGTATTCGGGGCCTTCAAAATCTTTCCGGTACGTACGCCAGCTGACAAAGCATCCGGTTTGGATAGAGTCGCTGCAGACTGGGATGTTTTTGAATTCATTTCTGTCGACCGGGATCCCCAACAAATAGGCGGCAACGAGGCGATTTCCGAGGGTTTGTCCGTCGAAGAACTCCTTAAGGAGGCGTTTGGCATGTTGCGTTCCCTGGCTATGAGATGCTATGATAATTGGTCTGCCCTTGTAGTTTTCGAGGTAATAAGTAAAAGCCGCCCGGATGTCGGAGTAGGCAGTATCGAAAGCTTGCCAAGCCTTCGCAGTGTCCTGGTATTTGTACATACCGATGTGGGCTTGTCGGTACCGAGGGGCAAACACCCTGCAATCCCCATTGAAAACGCTGGCCTGATAGAGGATACTGGTATAATCTGTTTTGATATTCAGGCTGTCATCGGTGAGGTTCGCATTAAGTTCATCCGTTCTTGCCGGGTCAGTAAACGTGGTGGGATGGATAAAGAAAACGTCCACGGCACTGTCTTGCCAGACATTCCGAAACGGTTTTGGGACGCTATCTGACGGATCTTTTTTGTGGGGATGAGCGGCCCATAGTTGAAGGTCACTATAATCAGTGTACGGTGAATTTGTCTCCCTGGCTTGATAAGCCGATATTTTTTTATAGTAAGATGGTGAACAGGCCAGGGCGGATATCAGGATGATGATCAGTGCAGGTAGTGTTTTTTTCATGGTGGTCTATCTGCTGCAATTTAGGATATGGAATTGGCATAGTGAACGGAGTGTGGTAAATTCAGGCCATCAATACTACTTTGACTTTTCTTCGTCACATATCTTTTTTACGGGCTGTGATCCTTCATTCGGTCACAGCATTTGGCGGACCGCAGGGTCATTTGGGAATGATGTTGAAGACGTTTGTTCAGCAACGAAAAGACCTTACGGAAGAGGAGCTGCTTCAGTACAACGCCTTCTGCCAGTTATTACCCGGTGCATCATCCACTCAAACATTGATACTCATCGGTTTTAAGCGGGGCAGGTTACCCCTGGCTTTGATGACGTTACTGGTTTGGATCTTTCCAGCCTGTGTGTTCATGGGTGGGTTATCTTTTCTTATTGAGTATATTGAACGGAACGAGATCAGCACCAATATATTTAAGTTCATCCAGCCCATGGCGGTTGGATTTCTGGCATTTGCCAGTTTCAGAGCCTTTACATTGGTAGTTCGCAACAGGATGGCCAGGTACATTATGGTCTTCTCCATGATCGTGACCTATTATTTTTTCCGGTCACCCTGGATCTTTCCTATCGTGATCTTGATGGGTGGAGTGGTTTCTTCGTTTATGGATCGGGAGCAGAAGAAGGAGGGAGATGATTTGTACAAGCCGGTTCGGTGGGGAAATTTGTTGATCTTTTTTTCCATTTTTATTATCAGTGGTGTATTGTCTGAGGTATCACGTAAACAGGAGTGGCCCAATAGGAAGGCGTTCAACTTGTTTGAGAACCAGTATCGTTTTGGGAGTATAGTGTTTGGTGGAGGTGACGTGTTGATTCCGATGATGTATGAACAGTATGTTGTTCGTCCAACTTCAGAAAGGGTTCGAGCTCAGAATCAGAATGTGATCAGGATGGAGCAGGAAGAGTTTTTAACGGGTGCCGGGGTAGTTCGGGCGATACCGGGTCCCGTATTCTCGATAGCCTCTTTTATTGGCGGATTGTCTATGCGCAGTTCGGGATATCAGATGCAGCTGTTGGGTTGCATCATTGGTGCGATTGGAATATTTCTGCCCAGCGCTTTGCTGGTATTGTTCTTTTTTCCGGTGTGGCAGAATTTGCAGAAGTATAAAGGCATCTATCGGTCGTTGAAGGGCATCAATGCGGCGGTAGTAGGGATCATGACTGCTTCAACCATTTATCTTACGCGTGACATGTTGTTTATTGATGTGATGGATGGCAAGGTGATCAGTATGCTACAGATCACGGTGATCGGGGTGACTTTTTTAGTATTGATGTTTACACGAATACCGGCCCCGCTGATAGCCATTGGCTGCCTTCTGCTGGGCTGGATCTTTTAGCAGCAACACTCATGGGGTGATGTCACGGTGCAGGTTACATTACTTATAGTAGTGGTTTGCTTCGATGTCTTCTTTTACCATGTCGGGCACGAGATATCGAATGGATAGGCCTTTTTTTATCGCTTCACGGATACGGGTAGACGAAATTTGAAGGAGGGGTGCGTCAAGTACGATTTTTCTGATGGGCAGATCTTCCCTCACTTCAAATCCTGCACGTTTATACACGTAGATAGAGTACCTGGCCATGATCACGTCTGCGTTTTTCCATTTGTCGAGGTTTTGCAGACTATCACTACCCATGATGATCGAAAATTGGTGCTCGGGATATTTCTCTTCCAGGTACTGTAAGGTGGTTACCGAGTACGAGGGCTTGGGCAAGCGGAATTCTATATCCGACGCCTTCAGATTTTTCTCCCCCTCGATTGCGAGTTGTATAAGATGGAGACGATGATATTCATTAAGTAGAGAGTGGCTCTGTTTAAACGGATTTTGTGGTGAGATCACAAACCAGACCTGTTGCAGATCTGTTTCCTGCACCACGTGGTTTGCAATAATTAAATGGCCATGATGAACAGGATTAAATGAACCGAAGTAGAGCCCAATTTTCATAAATAATTGAAAACCAGTAGTTTATAAATAATGGATGCTTGTTTAGATGATTTTATACCACCCTTTGCCTACCTATTTTAGAATTCTTCCACAAATACTTTGGCAGCCTCGTTTAAGCGGAGACTCAAATGATATCCGGCAACTTCTATGGATATCGGATCCCCTAAAGGCGCAACCTGGTGAATAACAACCTGCTCTCCCGGAATGAAACCCATCTCCATTAGCTTGAGGAAAATATCATCCTGTTCAAAACCTTTGATCCGCACAGGCACACCTACCGCAACTTCTGATAATCTCATGGCCATAATTTCCAGGCAAAGGTACGTGTGCTGATGTATTATTATTTTTGAATGATGGCAACTATAACATTTCATGAGATGAAGAGGATCCGCTGGTTCAAGGATCGTAGGTGGATGAAGTGGTTGTTGCTCGAGATCTTTAGAGAAGAACAGACTAGCTTACAGTCCTTGAGTTTCATCTTTTGTTCGGATGAGTATTTGATCGGCATAAACAGGGAATTTCTTAATCACGACACCTTTACGGATATTATCACCTTTGACCTTACCGAAAAGCATCCCTCTGGCCCAGATAAGCCGGTTCCTATTGCCGGCGAACTCTACATAAGTACCGACCGGATAGAGGAAAACGCGCTGAAACTCAGGACACTTCGCGAGGTAGAGCTCCGCCGGGTCATGATACATGGCTGCCTCCACCTTTGTGGGTATAAGGATAAGTTAAATGCCGACAAGACGCTTATGCGAAGGAAAGAAGACCATTATCTTAGTCTTCTTAAGAAACGTTCCACGTGAAACACGCATTATCCCTCTTTTTTTTATTGATCAGTTTGTATGTTGCTGGGCAGGGATCCGTGGTATTGAACAACCAACCTTTTCAGATCGACCGGAAGCCGGATTCTGCAGTATTAGGGCAATTGGAAAGGCAAGTAGGATTCGGTTCCATGCACCCGCGTGGCAAAGAGATGCTGTATTGGATTAATATTCTTAGAAGAAATCCGCCGGCTTTCAAAGACAGGTACGTACGCCCTTTTCTCCAACAGTTTCCGGAAGCCAATTCCCCGGAGGCTAAGTCGCTTGCCAGCGACCTCGACAACACCTTGTCTCTGAGTGATCTGTCGTTCAATCCGTTATTGCAGCCCCACGCCCAGGATCATGCAGATTTTCTTGCACAGAAAGGGGCCATCACCCATACCGGCAGGGGTGGCAAAAGCTTTCAAATGAGGATGTTGGCCGCAGGGGTTGAAACCTGCGCTGGGGAGAATCTCTTTGATGGCCAGGACGACGCCCTGATGGCGTTGATCCTGTTGTTGATCGACAAAGGGGTGCCTGGCGCGGGGCACCGGCAAGCCCTTTTAAACCCCCAATTCAATAAAATTGCAGTCGGCATCTCCTTTTTCGACCAAAACCGGATGGTTGTTGTTCAGCAGTTTAGCTGCGGAGGATAGAGAGATTTATGGGAATGCCAGTTTTGTGATTTCTAACTGATCATGAAGTTCCACGTGGAACAATAGTCGTCGATCTGCTTCTTCGGCCATCATCTGGTTCCACGTGGAACAATAGTCGTCGATCGGGGTCTTTCCGTTCAGTTTTGTCATCTATCGCCTCGTTCCACTTCATGTGACAATGGTCGTTGATCTGCTTCGTCGGCCATCATCTGGTTCCACGTGGAACAAAAACTGCATTATCGACCTTCCATTCGTAATTTTGCCCCTGATGTTTCCCCAATACGATGTTATAGTAGTAGGTGCCGGCCATGCAGGCTGCGAAGCCGCCGCCGCTGCCGCAAATATGGGCAGTAAAGTCTTACTGATCACCATGAACCTCCAAACCATTGCCCAAATGAGCTGTAACCCTGCCATGGGTGGCATTGCCAAAGGGCAGATCGTACGGGAGATCGATGCTATGGGTGGGTATTCCGGGATTGTGACCGATCAAACAATGATCCAATTCAGGATGCTGAATAAGTCCAAAGGCCCTGCTATGTGGAGTCCAAGGGCGCAAAGTGACCGGATGTTATTCTCACAGAGGTGGCGTGAGATGCTAGAGGCCACACCAAATGTTGATTTCTACCAGGATATGGTGAATGGCCTGGTTGTAAAAGACGGCAGATGCCAGGGAGTGATAACAGGATTGGGTCATCGGATTGAGGCAAAGGCGGTTGTTCTTACTAATGGAACCTTTCTGAATGGCTTGATTCACATCGGAGAGAAGCAGTTTGGGGGCGGACGAATGGCGGAGAAGGCGGCCACCGGGATCACTGAGCAGCTGCTTGAACTGGGATTTGAGAGTGATCGACTTAAAACAGGTACGCCACCGCGGATCGATGGTCGTTCTTTGGACTATTCCAGGATGGAGGAACAGAAGGGGGACGAAGAGATTACAGGGTTTTCTTATAAAGACATTGAAAGGCTAAAGCCCTCAGAACAAAGGAGTTGCTGGGTAACGTATACGGACCAGTCGGTGCATGACATCCTTAAAACCGGATTTGATCGCAGCCCCATGTATGCGGGCAGGATAGAAGGCGTGGGTCCCCGCTACTGTCCTAGTATAGAGGATAAAATTAACCGCTTTGCGGAGCGCGAGCGGCATCAGCTTTTTGTTGAGCCGGAAGGATGGAATACCATTGAGATCTATGTCAATGGCTTTTCAACCTCCTTACCGGAGGATGTTCAATTTGCCGCGCTCAGGCGAGTACCTGGCTTTGAAAACTGCCGGATGTTTAGGCCCGGGTATGCTATTGAGTACGACTATTTTCCACCCACCCAGCTTCATTACTCATTGGAAACCAAGAAGTTAGGTGGCTTATTCTTTGCAGGACAAATTAACGGAACCACCGGTTATGAAGAAGCTGCCTGCCAGGGCCTCATGGCTGGCATAAATGCGCACTTGAAAGTGCGCGAACAGGAGCCCATGATCTTGAAACGCAGCGAAGCGTATATTGGGGTGTTGATTGATGATTTAATCAGTAAGGGCACTGAGGAGCCATATCGGATGTTTACAAGCAGGGCGGAATTTAGAACCCTTCTTCGGCAGGATAATGCCGATATACGTCTAACGAAGCGCAGTTTTGATCTGGGGCTGGCAAAAGCTGACCGGATGGAAGCCGTTACAGCAAAACTCGAATCGGTAGAAAGGATCAAGAAGATCATGGCCGAGCATACGATTGATCCGGCAGAGGCAAATGGCTTTTTAGAAACCAGGGAATCTGCCATACTCAATTTCAAACAGAGATTGGGGCAGGTTATACTTCGACCGAACATTCAGTTGGAAGATATGATCGCAAATATCCCCTCGGTGAAGGCTGTTTTGGGCCAGGAGAACAAGGATCACCTGCAACAGGCTGAAATTCAGGTGAAGTATGACATTTACATTGAAAAGGAAAAAGAGTTGGTGTCCAGGATGAGCCAATTGGAGGAACTTGAAATACCCACCGCGTTCGACTATAAAAAAGTACAGGCGATCAGTAATGAAGCCCGTGAGAAATTGAATCGGGTTAAACCCCGAACGCTGGGTCAGGCTTCAAGGATCTCGGGCATTAATCCCAGTGATGTTCAGATACTGATGGTGTATATGGGCCGGTGAGAAGCGGGCAGACGGGCACACCTGTCATTTCAATTATTCTATTGTTGCCAAAAGCGTAGTAACGTTTTGCAAAGAGAAGCTTGTGAATACGGAAGCTAACCAGTCTAAAAAATTTTTTTAACACGCTCATCTTTAACTTCAAAAACCCTTGTCAGATGAACGATTCAGAAGAACTGCAGAAAATTTTCCCAAAATTCGATACAAAGCTCGCTGCTTTCGTTGCCAGCATTTCTGAGCGCAAAACGTTTGATGAAGGGGAAATCATGATGAAGACAGGCCAGTACTTCAAGGCTGCCATGCTCATCATCAGCGGCAAAGTCAAACTTTATAGGGAAAGCGATGATGGCAGCGAGTTCTTCATGTACTTTCTGGAAGCGGGCAACGCCTGTGCCCTGAGCATGATCTGTGCTACCAGGAATCAAGCCAGCGAGATCATGGCCACAGCGGTGGAGGAAACCGAAGTGTTGATGATCCCCATCCGATATATGGATGAATTGATGACGCAGCACAAAGGTTGGTATTATTTCGTTCTGGAAACCTATCGCTCCCGTTTCGAAGAACTGTTGGTGGTGATCGACAATATCGCGTTTAAGAATATGGATGAAAGATTGGAGTGGTACCTGAAACAGCAGGCGGTTAAACTGGGTAAGCAACTTTCCCTGACACACCAGCAGATTGCCAACGACCTCAGCTCTTCCAGAGAAGTCATTTCCAGGCTCCTAAAGAAAATGGAGAAGAATCAAATGGTGGTGTTGCACAGGAACAGCATCGAGGTCTTGATCTGAGTTTCCTTAGTGATTTCTGTCACAGATTAGGGGATGGGGACTTACTAGCTTCGCATCATGGAAATAATCGGATATATCGCATCATTGATCATTGGCGTTTCGCTGGGACTCATTGGAGGCGGAGGATCGATTCTTACTGTACCGGTTCTGGTTTACCTTTTTCATATCGACCCGGTTTTGGCAACGGCCTATTCTTTGTTTATCGTTGGCGCTACCAGCCTGGTGGGGGTTTTCCCCAAGTATCGCGATGGCATGGTGAACATGAAGACCGCCATTATCTTTGGTATACCTTCTATTATTTCGGTTTATGCGACCAGAAAATGGGTGGTCCCCGCTATTCCGGAAGAGATCTTCACCATCGGTTCATTCACCTTTACGAAACCCCTGGTCATTATGCTGCTGTTTGCCTTATTGATGGCAGCGGCATCGATCAGTATGATCCGCGACAAAAAGACCGTCATGGATAAGGATGTTGTTTTGGAACAACAGTTCAACTATCCCCTGATCATGCTGGAGGGCATGCTGGTAGGCGCGCTTACCGGATTGGTAGGTGCTGGCGGCGGGTTCCTGATCATTCCAGCTCTGGTGATCCTGAGCAAGCTTCCTATGAAGCAGGCTGTAGGTACGTCTTTGCTGATCATCGCCATGAAATCGCTGTTTGGATTTTTGGGCGATATGTCGCACACCGTCATGGATTGGAAGCTACTATTGAGCGTAACGGCACTGGCCATCATTGGCTTATTTATAGGAAACTCCTTTAATAGAAAGATCAATCCTAACTCGCTTAAAAAGGGGTTCGGATGGTTCGTTTTGGTAATGGGCATCTATATCATTATCAAAGAGTTATTCTTCAAGTAAAAGATTACCTCCTACTGTGACTAATGTCATAGTTGATGAGGCCTGAACAACAGAGATTTGTAAACCGTAAAAGAATTTATATGAAAGTAGAGCAGATTTACACGGGTTGCCTGGCGCAAGGCGCCTATTACATTGAAAGCAACGGCGAAGCAGCGGTCATAGATCCCCTGCGAGAAGTAGCGCCTTATATCGAGCGCGCTAAAAAAGATGGTGCTGTGATCAAATATGTATTGGAAACCCATTTTCATGCCGACTTTGTCTCTGGTCATCTTGACCTCGCTAAGGAAACCAGGGCAACCATAGTTTATGGTCCAACCGCCGTTCCTTCTTTCGAAGCGCATATCGCTGAAGACGGCGAGATCCTGAAACTCGGCAATGTAACCATCAAAGTAATACATACACCAGGGCATACCATGGAGTCAACCTGTTACCTGCTGATCGATGAGAACGGCAACGAGACGGGCCTGTTCTCAGGAGATACCCTTTTCATTGGCGATGTAGGTCGTCCTGACCTGGCTCAAAAAGTCAAAGCAGAACTTACTGAAGATATTCTTGCAGGCCATTTGTTCGATTCACTCAGAAATAAGATCATGCCCCTGGCAGATGATATCACTGTATATCCCGCCCATGGCGCAGGCAGCGCCTGTGGTAAAAACATGAGTAAGGAAACAACTGATACGCTCGGTCATCAAAAAGCCACCAACTACGCGTTGCAGCCGGATTTGACGAGAGAGGCCTTTAAGAAAGAAGTGCTGACCGGACTGGTGGCGCCACCCTCCTATTTCCCGCTGAATGTGTTGATGAATATCCAGGGATATGACAGCATACAGGATGTACTGAAACGCGGCCAGCATGCTTTGTCGCCTGCAGCTTTTGAAGCAGCAGCCAATGAGACTAGCTCGTTGATCCTCGATACCAGGAAACCAGAAGAATTCGGGAAGGGCTTTGTTCCCAATAGTGTGAATATCGGTATCGATGGAAATTTCGCCCCATGGGTTGGTGCGATGATCCCTGATATCAAACAGCAGATCCTGATCATCACTGAACCGGGCCGTGAGGAAGAAGTGGTAACAAGGCTCGCGCGGGTTGGCTACGATTACTGCATCGGTTTCCTCGAGGGTGGATTTGAAGCCTGGCAGCATTCCGGTCAGGAAGTGGATATGATCGAGCAGGTAGATGTGAATGAGCTGCAGGGTCTCGTTGCGCAGGGAGCGAATGTGCTTGACGTAAGAAAGAAAAGTGAGTATGATTCTGAGCATGTGGTTAACGCTGAAAATGCGCCGCTTGATTTTATCAACGATAGCATGCAGCAGATCAATAAAGATAAAACCTATTACGTCCATTGCGCAGGTGGGTACAGGTCCATGATATTTATCTCCACCCTTCGCGCCAGGGGTTACGATAACCTGGTGGATGTTAAGGGCGGATTTAAGGCCATCAAAGAATCCGATAAATTCAAGGTGACAGATTACGTGTGTCCGACCACGTTATTATAATTTTTATCATTAGTGTGTTTGAGGATTAAACAGGGGGATGTTTCTACTTCCCCCTTTCTTTAACTATTCTTTTCTTCAAACCTCATTGTAATTGGATCGCTGGCTACTCTAAGGCCAGCATTTCTTCCAGCAAAAAATATATACCACAGATCGTGAAAATTTTTTCCCTGTTTCTTTCACTGTTGCTGTATCTGCCCCTTTTCTCGCAGCAATCAATCCCAAAGTCAAAAGAGGTTGAGCAAGGGAAACTTGCCCACGCAGGGCGAGAGTCACAGGATACCACTACCCTCGCGTATGCGCTGAAGAAAGGAAGCGAAATCGATCTGCACCTGAGATTGTATTACATGACCACCCAAAACGAAAAAGAGTTAAGCGACTACTATGCTTATGCGTTCGGTGGCGGACTGAAATATCAAACAGGCATTTATAGGGGGTTTCAATTCACGGTTGGCGGGTTCTTTGTGTGGAACCTGGCATCATCCGACCTTACAAAGCCCGACCCTGCCACGGGTGCCTTTAACCGGTATGAAGTGGGGCAGTTCGACATGGAAGATTTTTCCAACAAGAACGATATGGATAGGTTGGAGGATTTCAACATCCGGTATCATTTCAAAAAATCGGTAGTCACCTTCGGAAAACAGAATATCAATACTCCATTTATCAATCCCCAGGATGGGAGGATGAGACCTACCGGGGAGCAGGGACTCTGGGTTGACTTCAAAGAGATCCCGCGGATGAGGGTTCAGGGTGGATGGCTTTCCAAGATTTCGCCACGTGGAACGGTGAGATGGTTTAACATCGACGAGTCGATGGGAATATATCCATCAGGTTCAGGAACCAATGGCAAGAAAAGTAATTATAAGGGCAATCTGAATTCTTCCGGCGTGGGCGTGCTCGGCATCACATACGAACTGAAACCATCCTGGACCATTCAGGCCTGGGAATATTATACAGATAACATCTTTAATACCTTTATGCTGCAGTCGGATGCGAAGTGGAGTACAGGCGGAAAGAGTTTCCTTATAGCCGGTATGCAGTACATCAACCAGCGTGCGATCAACAGCGGCGGCAATGATTCACTGTCGAAAACGTATTTTGACCCGGGTCAACGATCGAATGTGATTTCATCACGCCTAGGCTATCAGGTGAACAAGTCGCGCTTGTTGTTTAATTACAGCCGTATCACTGCTGATGGACGGCTTCTTTTCCCGCGCGAATGGGGACGCGAGCCCATGTATACATTCATAAAAAGGGAGCGTAATGAAGGCGCCGGGGATGTCAATGCTTTTTCTGTTAACCTGTTCAATGAGTGGAGAAAAAACTTCAGGTCGGAGATCAGTTATGGTTATTATAAACTTCCCGCAACAGCCAATGTAGCATTGAACAAGTATGCCATGCCCTCCTATCACCAGTTCCTGGTTGCCCTGAATTATGAATTCGCCGGATTTGTGCAAGGACTTCAAATGGAAATGCTTTATACGTTCAAACCGGCAGCAAGTGAAGTGGAGAACGCACGACTGGCCATCAACAAAGTAAACATGCATCAGTTTAACTTTATCATTAACTACCGTCTGTGATATTCGTCACTTTCATGCTAGTTTATTATTAGGTAATTTGTAGTAATATAATATCTATCATATGTTGGAATGGTTAAAACATCCCTGGCCCTGGTATGTGGCTGGTCCCCTTATCGGATTAACAGTGCCTATACTGCTGATACTCGGTAACAGAACCTTTGGTATCTCGTCATCGCTCCGGCATGTCTGCGCCGCCTGTATACCAGCGAATATTTCGTTCTTCAAATACGAGTGGCAAAAGGAAGCGTGGAACCTGCTCTTTGTAGCCGGGGTCATCATTGGCGCCTTGCTGACTACAGTTCTGCTATCGGACCCTGAGGCTGTTCACGTTAACCCCGCGCTGGCCAGAGAGCTTAGCACCTACGGAGTAAAGGATTACAGCAATATGGTACCGTCAGAAGTGTTCAACTGGCCGGCCCTTTTCACCGCGCGTGGATTCATTCTGATGGTGGTAGGTGGATTTCTGGTTGGATTTGGCACCCGTTATGCGGGTGGCTGCACATCAGGACATGCCATTATGGGTATCTCCAGTATGCAGTGGCCCTCCGTGATCGCAACCTGCTGTTTTATGGCTGGTGGCTTCCTGATGGCGAATTTGATCTTACCCTTTATTATGAAACTCTAAAACATGAACATGGAGCCAACTATGACATTACTCGATAAGGTAAAAAAGTTTGAAGAGAATACTGACTATGAAACGCGTTCGCTTGATGCGGAATGTGTGAACAATATGGAAGAACATCAACCCTGGTGGCATTTGCTGAAATATATGGTAATGGGTGTCCTCTTTGGGATCGCCCTGGTGAAGTCGCAGGTGATCTCCTGGTTCAGGATACAGGAAATGTTCCGGCTACAAAGTTTCCATATGTTTGGCGTAATCGGTGGTGCCATTGCAGTTGGGATGATCTCAGTGTTGCTGATCAAGAAGTTCAACATAAAAACGATCTACGGCGAGAAGATCGTTATCCCTGAGAAGAAATTCAACAAAGGCCAGATTTATGGTAGTTTGATATTCGGGTTTGGCTGGGCCATGACCGGTGCATGCCCCGGACCCCTGTTTGCACAGATCGGAACAGGAGCAACGGTTATCATCGTTTCCCTGTTAAGTGCTATTGCTGGAACCTGGGTCTATGGTTTAGTAAGGGATAAACTTCCTGTGTAAGATGAACAAGCTCTTGCAATATGGTGTGGGCCCGCTGTTACTGGCCGGATTGTACGGAGTTGCTACGCTATTGTTACCCGCATGTAACAGCAAGCCGGAATCTTATGCGGTCGCGAAGCCGGAGGAAGCAGTCTGGCAGGGGTGGAATAAATATCAGATCAAATTGGAAGATACGCTTGCCACTTACGGGTATGAATTAATATCTAACACCTCATTTTACCTTGGTCCGAAAGGGAAAGTAGCTCCCATGACCAATGGCATGAATTGTCAGAACTGTCACTTGAGCGCAGGCACACTTCCTTTTGGAAATAATTATAGTGCCGTAGTGGCCAATTATCCCATGTTCAGGGCAAGAAGTGGGGGCCTGGAAACCATTCCAAAAAGGGTAAACGATTGCATGGAAAGAAGTTTGAATGGCAAAGCCCTGGACACCAACAGTAAAGAGATGAAAGCGATTGTTGCCTATATGCACTGGTTGGGGGATGATGTTCCAAAAAAAACAAAACCAAAAGGCGCAGGTATTCCGGATCTTCCGCCAATGCAACGTCCTGCTGACCCCCAAAAAGGAGCAATCGTATATGTGCAACAATGTAAGGTTTGTCATGGTGCTAACGGCGAAGGACAACCGAATATAGAAGGCCATGGATACGTTTATCCTCCGGTTTGGGGTAAGAACAGCTATAATGTTGGCGCAGGTCTCTTCCGCTTATCGCGCTTAGCCGGCTTTGTGAAATACAACATGCCTTTTGGCACGGCGAATTATAAGAACCAGATACTTAGTAATGAAGAAGCCTGGGATGTGGCAGCCTATGTTAATTCTATGCCGAGGCCAGCCAAGGACCTGTCGAACGACTGGCCTGATATTTCAAAGAAGCCGAGGGATCATCCATTCGGTCCATATGCGGATAGCATGAGCGAGCAACAGCATAAGTTCGGACCATGGAAATCCGTCAAGTAAGAATAAACAGGAACTACTGTGTATTCACCGGGAGCTTCAAGTTCATTAATAGATTTATAAATCCCCCATCATCATGTGCCAGCACCATCCATTAGAAGAAAGCCATAACATCGGAGCACAGGGATCGGATCGCCGGGATTTTTTGCGAAAGATGTCGTTAGCAGGTTTGGGGATGGCCGGCATCCCGCAAATAGCTTCTGCCCATTCCAACGAGCTTGCCGACGAAGTGGCCTGGAAAAGATCTGCTGTGCTGGCCGAGGGTAAAGTTCAGCGAATCACATTGCTGCATACTGCAGACATACATGCGCAGTTGAATACGCATGATGAGTTCTTTTGGGAGAACGGTAAGGCAGCCTATCGGAAACTGGGTGGCTTTCCGGTGTTGAAGACCATGCTCAAGACTTTAAAAGCCGAGAATGCAAAAAATACGCTCATCATCGATGGTGGTGATTGCTTTCAGGGCTCGGGCGTTGCTTCACTTACGGAGGGCAGGGCCATTGTTCCGCTGATCAATAATATCGACTATGACCTGATCTTGCCGGGTAACTGGGAAGTGGTGTATGGAAAGGAAATGCTTATGAAAGATATGGGCGGATATCACGCCCAGAAGATCTGTGCCAATATGCTGCACGATGATAATGGTCGAAAAGGCGACTTGATGTTCCCTCCCTACTGGACCACACATTTTGGACAAACCAAGATCGGATTTATAGGATATAACGATCCTCTCACGCCAAAGCGGCAATCTCCTGCTTATTCCGAAGGAATAAAATTTGTTCATCCCGAGGTGACGGTGGCCAAGTACATCCGCTATCTGAGGGATTATGAGAAATGCAGCATGGTTTTCCTGGTCACTCATTTGGGGATTGCCCAACAAATAGATCTTGGAAATAATCCTGCTGTGGAAGGGGCCGATTTCATTTTAGGGGCGGATACCCATGAGCGGGTGCGAAAGCCCATCGAGGCAAAGTATACCAAAGTAACGGAGCCGGGTGCCTTTGGGTCCTTTGTGGCCAAGTTGGATATCCTGATAGAAGACGGAAAAGTAAAAGAGACGCAATACAAGTTGTTGGAAGTAGATCCGGTGAAATACAAACCGGATGCTGAGATGTCTGAGTTGGTTAGGAAGGCGCGTGAACCGTACAGAAAGGAGTTGGATAAAGTGATCGGGAGTACTAAAAATACCCTCGTTCGGTATTTTGTACTGGAGAATACGATGGACAACCTGATCACTGATGCCATCTTCTGGAAATTTAAGCCAGACATCGCCTTAAGCAATGGCTTCAGGTTTTGTCCTCCTTTAGTTGTGGACGAAAAAAAAGGAACCCGGGAGATCACCAATGATTTCTTGTGGAATATGCTTCCGGTCGACAGTGATGCCAAGTCGGGCGAGATCACCGGCGAAAAATTATTGCTGTGGTTGGAGAAAGAACTGCATAATGTTTTTGCGAAAAAAGCCGCCGAGCGTTTTGGTGGCTGGGTGGTCAGATATTCTGGCATGGAAGTAAATATCACAGCGGGTAATGAGAAAGGTAAGCGGGTTAATTGGGTAAAGGTGCAGGGCCAGCCGCTGGATAAAGACAAAGTTTACCGCATTGTAGCCTGTGAGCGTGAAGGAGATCCGGACGATATGATCTGCCGAATTGATAATGTGGTCAACCCCAGGAGGCTGGGACTTTCGCTGCACCCCATCATAAGGGAATACCTGGCGATCCATTCGCCGGTTGCCCCTAAGATCGAAGGCCGGATGACGGCAACGGATGAACTCCCGTCTTTACTTACACAGCTGGAAGGATACGATTACCAATTTCATTAGGGTGTGAATTCTGTGATATCTATCACTAATTAGAGTCCGCCCTATCTCTACCTTGCATGTATCAAATACATGTTTATGAAACCTCATTATAATGTTCTTGTGGTCGGTGGCGGAACTGGTGGTATCATGACCGCTGCTCAGTTACGCAGAAAAGATAAAAAACTTTCTATCGCGATCGTTGAGCCAAATACATCCCATTTTTATCAGCCTGCCTGGACGCTCGTTGGTGCTGGTGCATTTAAATTTGCCGACACCAAGAGAGATGAGAAGAAACTGATTCCACCTGGTGTTGACTGGATCAAAGACTATGTGACCAGTTTCGATCCTGAGTCAGATAAAGTGACTACCAAAAGCAATGGAAATATATCATACGATACCATGATCGTTAGCGCCGGCATTCAAATGGATATAGATGCCATGCCCGGTTTGCGTGAAGCATTGAAAACAGATAAGGTGTGTAGCAATTATATCGATCCCGAAAAAACATTTCGCATACTTAAAGAATTTAAAGGCGGTAACGCAGTTTTTACACAACCCGCTACACCCATACGCTGTGGTGGTGCTCCGCAAAAGATCATGTACCTGGCGGAAGAGTTTTTTGAGAAGTCGGGCGTGAGGGAGAAAACAAATGTTGTTTTCGCAACACCGGGTACCGTGATCTTTGGCACCAAGGTATTTGCTGATGAGTTGAACAGAATCTTAAAAAAGAAACGCGTTAACTTCAAACCGTTCTATAAACCCATAAGTATTGATTCGGCAAAACAGGAGATCACATTTCAATATGTAAAACCTGAGACCAAAAGAACGGGGGCAGACCTTGATCAAACGGTTAATGAAAAGCTGACAGGAGACAACCTGGTCACCATGCATTACGACATGCTCCATCTTGCTCCTCCGCAGAGTGCACCGGAATTTATTAAGCAATCGCCATTCGCTCACCAGGAAGGACCTAACAAAGGCTGGATGAATGTAGATATCCATACGTTGCAACATCCACACTTTAAAAATGTATTTGGTTTGGGAGACTCTGCAGCATTGCCCACGGCGAAAACAGGTGCTGCCATTCGTAAGCAGGCACCTATTGTAGTGGAGAACGTGATGAGAATACTGCAAAGCTTGCCACTGAGCGAGAAAGTATATGAAGGATATTCATCTTGCCCCATTGTAACGGGTTATGGAAAAATGTTGCTGTGCGAATTCAAGTACGATAACGTGAGAGACAGTGATCCGATTCTCTCCAAGCTCGTAGATACTACCAAAGAGCGTTGGAGTATGTGGGTGTTGAAGAAATACGGCTTGCCCTGGCTATACTGGAACATGATGATGAAAGGCCGGATGTGATCAATTTCCATTGAGCACGATCCATTCCTTGATCATTGATCAACCGCAGGTCCAGACAAAGAAAAGCAGCATTATGATCAAAAACCTCAATCTTCTTGTCGAATGAAAATCCCATCATGTGATTTTCTTTCAATAGTTTATTCTGAAGACAGGCTTCAGCCTCCGACATCTTCTTATTAATACCAATTGTGAGCATTTGAACCATTTCAAAAGTCTGGATTGTAATGGCATTGTTAACGTATTTTTGACACATGAATGCTGAAGCCGGCAGACTTGAAGAAAATCAAAGTAAAAAAATACCCCTCGAACAATGGGGCCCCTATCTCGCCGAGAGGCAATGGGGTACGGTAAGGGAAGATTATAGTCACAATGGTGACGCCTGGCGTTATTTCCCATTTGAACATTCGCACGCCCGTAGTTATTTGTGGGGGGAAGATGGTATCGCGGGTATCTCAGATTACTTTCAAAATCTTTGTTTCTCTGTGGCGTTTTGGAACGGGCATGATAAGATCCTAAAGGAGCGGTTATTTGGCTTGGTGAACTTTGAAGGCAATCATGGGGAAGACGTTAAAGAGCTTTACTACTACCTCGATAATACGCCTACTCACTCTTACATGGAGTATCTGTACAAATACCCCCACAACGCTTTCCCCTACGACAAACTAAAGGAAGAAAACAGAAAACTAAGTCGGCACGAACCCGAATATGAGATCCTTGATACAGGGATATTCGATGAAGACAAATACTTCGATGCCCACATCACCTACGCAAAGAACAGTAGCACAGACATCTTCATCAAAATCAAGCTGACCAACCGCGGAACCCATGCTGCTGACCTGACCGTACTGCCCACCCTATGGTTTTACAATCGTTGGCAGTACGATAAGAACAGCCGGAAGCCGTCCATTTTGCTGAAAGACGAAAAGCATGTAAAGGCAACCCACAAAAGGCTGGGCAGTTGGAACCTCTATTTTCAAAAGGCCGATGAGCTATTGTTTACCGACAATGAAACCAACCATAAGATCGTCTCGGGAAAAGACCAGGGTTCTATCTATACCAAGGACGCGATCAATGAAGCAGTGGTTTCTGGCAAAAACAAGCAGCTGCTGAAGAAAAGAAAACAGGGAACCAAGTTCTCGGCAGTGTATAACCTGCACTTGAAAGGCGGCGAAAGCCAGGAGATCTACCTGCGACTCGTGGATAAGGCGCCCGCCGACCCCTTCCCTTCCCATTTTAAAGGGCTGTTCGACATTCGGAAAAAAGAAGCGGATGATTTCTATGACTCAATTCTGTCAACACCACCAGATGCTGATATTAGAAAGGTTCAACGGCAAGCAATTGCCGGATTGCTTTGGAGTAAACAGTACTATCATTTTGATGTTGAGAGATGGCTCGGTAAGGGTGATGGCATCACGCCCGTAAGCGATAGTAAGAAATGGGGTCGGAACCACGACTGGAAGCACCTCAAGAACCAGGATATTATCTCCATGCCCGATAAATGGGAGTTCCCCTGGTACGCAGCCTGGGACTTAGCGTTTCAATGCATTCCAATGGCCATGGTGGATCCTGTGTTTGCCAAACACCAACTGCTGCTGATCATGCGGGAATGGTACATGAAGCCTGATGGGCAATTGCCGGCATATGAGTGGAATTTTTCCGACGTAAATCCTCCCGTTCAGGCCTGGGCGGCGCTGGAGGTGTATAAGATTGAAAAGGAGATGAAGGGTAAGGGTGATGTGAGCTTCCTTAAACGCGCCTTTCATAAGTTACTCATCAACTTCACCTGGTGGATCAACCGAAAGGATCCCAATGGTAACAATATGTTTGAAGGAGGCTTTCTCGGCCTTGACAATATCGGGGTGTTTAATCGCAGCGCGCCGTTGAGCGATAGCCATCTGGAACAGGCCGATGGTACCGCATGGATGGGTATGTATGCGCTTAATCTGCTCGATATGGCCCTTGAGATCGCTGTGCACGATCCCTCGTTTGAAGATACGGCCACCAAATTCTTTGAGCAGTTTGTACTCATCGCAGAAGCACTCAATCACCATGGCATGTGGAATGAAGAAGATGAGTTTTTCTACGACACGCTTTCTGTTTCGGGATCTGCACCGATACAATTAAAGATCCAGTCGGTTGTAGGGCTCACCAGCTTGTTTGCCGTGTCTATTATCCGGATGGAGATGATAGAGAAGCTCGAAGATTTTTCAAGGCGGATCAACTGGTTTGAACAGTACAGGAAAAAGAACAATTTGTTCTGGCCCAACGAAGAGCACGGTGAGCGCGACAGAACCCTCGTGTCTTTGCTGCCCCGCGAAAGACTGGAAGCGCTCATGAAAAGGGTGTTGAATGAAGATGAATTCTTATCAGACAATGGCATTCGGGCCCTGTCGAAATATTATGATAAGAACCCCTACACCGTCCATATCGCCGGCGTCAACCATACCATCCAGTACGATCCCGGAGATTCTACCAGCGACTTCTTCGGCGGTAACTCCAATTGGCGCGGTCCCGTATGGATCCCCATGAACTATCTCATCATCCGAAGCATCCGCAGATACGGCAGGTTTTATGGCGATTCCCTGAAAATTGAGTATCCAACAGGTAGTGGTAAGAAGTATAACCTGAAAGAGATCGCCACCAAACTAACGGAAAGGCTCACCCGAATATTTGAAAAAGATGATGAAGGGTGCCGACCCGTATTTGGAGAATATGCGGAGTTCTATCAAAGACCGGGCAACGAGGACCTGCTGCTGTTTTACGAATACTTTCACGGCGATTCCGGCAAAGGCCTCGGCGCCAGTCACCAAACCGGTTGGACAGCGCTCATCGTCGAGCTTATAGAAAGGGTTAAGAAGTAATTGACGGATTGACGAATTAGCGAATTGACGGATTCTTGATGCTTAAATTCTTCATTGAATATTGCTTCTAAGAATCCGATAATCCGCCAATCCGCCAATCCGCAAATTGATTAGATCCTCGGCGGTATCAACTTGTAGACCACCGGCGTAACGATCCTCGACAATATGGTTGATGAGATCAGCCCGCCGATCAGTACTAATGCAAGGGGCGATACCAAAGGATTGCTGTTCAGCGCAATCGGCGTTAATCCGCCAATGGCAGTAAGACTGGTCAGCACAATCGGTAGGAAGCGGATCTCCCCGGCTTCTTTGATAGCCTCATCCAGGCCCTTGCCCTGCTCACGCAACTGGTTGGTGAAATCGACCAGCAGGATCGAGTTCTTTACTTCCACACCTGCCAGCGCAATAAATCCGATAATGGCTACAAATGACAGTGGATTACCCGTAAACCATAACATCATCGCGCCGCCGATCATTCCAAGGGGTATCACGGATAATACAATGAGTGTACTCTTGAAAGTTTTGAATTCGAGCAACAGCACCATGATGAACAGAAAGATGGTGGCGATCACAATCGTACCAAAGCTTCCGCCGAATGCCTCTTTGCTGCTTTCTACTTCACCTGCAAGCTGAATGCTATATCCTTCTGGAAGCTTTAATTCTACACTCCTGGCCATAAAGTCTTTTGTGATTTTTTCTGCGAGTACCCCTTCCCTGTTGAATGCGGTGATCAGCACATACCGTTCTTTGTTAAGGTGTTTAATGGTGGTGGGGGAAGATTCAAATTCAATGTCTGCCACCTGTTTCAACGGAATAGGGGTCCCTACCGCGTTGTTCACATAAATATCATCGAAGGTTTTTAGGGTCGCGAATTTGTCTTTCGGTGAATTGATCACAATATCATAGTCATCACCCTGTTCGTTGGTATACTGACCCAGTTCTACACCTGAAATGGCGAGTCTTACCGTTTTATCAATGTCTGAAGTAAGAATACCCAGGCTCCTGGATTTTTCTGTGTTGATGTTTAGTCGGAGATCAGACTTCAGCAGACCCACATCGTTGTTGACATAGATTGCGCCGTCGACAGATTTCATGATCCCTTCAGCCCTTTCGGCGAGCTGCTTCAATGTATCCAGGTTATCGCCAATGATCCGTACTGCAATGGGTGCCTCGATCGGAGGTCCCTGTTCAAAATCTTTCACCTCGATCTGAGCGCCGGGCATCGTAGAGAATTTCTCCCGCAGTTGAACGATCAGCTTTCTTTTCTCAACGGCGCTAACATCTTTTGCCATCTGTACATAGATTTGGGCAAAATCGGATTTCTCATTGACAGGTATTTCATTGTAGTAGATCCTTGGATTTCCTTTTCCAACGTTGGTGGTGAAGTAGGTGATGCTTTGCTCTTTGCCTAAAACCTTCTCCACCTTCTTCGCCATCAGGTTCGTTGTTTCAATATTGCTTTGGATGGGCATATTGATATTGACCATGAACTGGGGTTTTTCCGATGCTGGGAAGATCCTGAATCCAATGATCTTAAAAATTCCCAATGAAGCGATAAAGAGTCCGAGTGCGATCAACACGGTAGTTACCGGGCGCTGCAGGGCTTTATCGAGCAGTCTGGTATAACTGCCGCTGATGATTTTGCGTAAGCCCCGCATGAAAATATTTCCCTCGGGGTTATGTTCCACTTTCAACACCCGGCTGGCCATGAAGGGTACGATGGTGAGTGATACCAACATGGAGGCAAATACAGTTGCAACCACTGCAAGTGGGAGGCTGCGGATAAATTCTCCGGATCCCTCGGGAAGGAAGATAAGGGGCATGAAGGCGATCATTAATGTAGCGGTGCAACCAATTACTGCTAGCGTGATCTGTTTTGTTGCCTCAATGGCAGCATAGGTTCGGGTATGCCCATCGCGGAGCCATCGTTCTATATTTTCAACAACCACGATGCTATCATCCACGAGAAGACCGAGCGCTACAACGAGGCCAACGATACTAAGTTGGTTCAAGGAGTATCCCATCGCGTTCAGCGCCACGATGCCCAAACCGAGTGATAACGGGATGGCCACCATCACAACGAGCGAAGCGCGACCGCCAAGGGGTAATAGAGTGATCAGTACCAGTCCGATGGCGATGAGAAAATCGAAGCCGAGGCCGCTCAGTCTTCTGTCCACATTATCTGCCTGGTCGAAATTCCTGATCAATTCGATGTTGGGTGGTAGTGTTTTCTCGAATGACTCTAATAATGGCAAATATGCTTTTTGTGTACGAGCAATATTCTGACCGGATTTTTGGGCTGCTGTCACCAAAACTGCGCGATGTCCATTCAGCCTCACGATATGTTTTTGTTCGTCGTCTGAAAAATTGACTTCGGCGATATCTTTCAACCTGGTCACATTTCCATTGGCCGAGTATACCACTGTGTTCCTGATCTCTTCGATGTTTTTGTACTTGCCACTGGTTTTAATGTTAAGTACTTTTTCGCCTGCGCGGATACTTCCTGCGGGAATGTTAGCGGCTTCACTCTGGATATTTCCAATAACGTAGTTGATGGGAATATTGAGTTTTGCGATCTTATCGAGTTGCAGGTCGATCCGGATACTTTGTTCCTGTACGCCCCAGTACTCCACTTTTTTCAGCGATTTTTCCTTCTCGAGATATTCTTTGAGTTCTTTGGCATAGAACTTCATTTTTTCATTGGAAGCATTTTCCGATACCAGGGAAACCTGTATCACATTGACATCCGTTGGCGTGATCTTACGTACCTCCAATTTCTGAATATCCTGGGGAAGGGATGGCCTTAATACGTTCACCTCGCGAACAAGTTCCTGATATTTTGCCTCAACGTCTGATTCGTATTTGTATTCTGCTCCGATGATGGCCACACCATCATTAATGGTGGTCTTGATCTCTTTGATGTCGTCCAGTTCACTGATTTTTTTCTCGAGCGGTTTCACCACCAGTTCTTCCATATCCTGGGGGCTGGTGCCCGGATAGATGATCACAATTGGGAACTGCGGTGGGCTCAGTTCAGGATCCTCGGCGCGCGGCATTTGCATGATGGTGGTTACACTCACCACGATGATCATAAGGAAGAGGACCAGGGTAAGTTGGTAGTTCTTGACAAAAAATGAAGTGAATCGCATATGTTGCGTTTTGATATAACTATTTTATGGTGTTCGGATCAACCAGCAGTCGGGTAATAGAATGGTCACTACCGTATCAGGGCGATTGATTACTTCACCACCTCAATAATGGACTCATTGTTCAGATACGGTGAACCGGAGGATACCACATATGTAAAGTTTTCGAGGCCGCCGATGATCTGAACACTGTTGTTGTTGATCATGCCTACAACCACTTCAACCCGCTTCACGGTTTTGCCGTCGTTGCTGGCAAACACGAAACCATTTTTACCATTGGCTTCGAGCAGCGATTCGTAGGGGATGGCGTAGCCCGTTTGTTTGCTGTTGCTGGTAATGGATGCTTTACCGAACATACCGGTAGCAGGTTTTTCTTTTCCAAAATCTACTTTCAGTTCAAGTCCGAATGAACCATCGACCGGATCGGAGGCGAGTGATTTTTTTGAAACGATAGCGGGGAAAGTTTTTCCGGCAAACGCTTCGAAGGAAACGGTAGCGACATTTCCTTTTTCAATAAGGGACCATTGTTTATCGGATACGCCTGTGGATAATACCCAGGCAGAAGCATTAGATACGCCGCCGGTGATGAGAACTGCTCCACCGGGTTCGCTGAGCTCACCTTCATTCTTCATTTTCCTGATCACAAAGCCATCTTGCGTAGCATAGATCTTTGAGAATTGTTGATTGAAAGAGACCTGCGATAAATTCTGGCGGGCCATGTCGAGCCCCGTGCGAGCGTTCTGTAGCTGCTCAAGGGTGGCAACGCTATCTGAATACAGGTTTTGTGCGCGTTGGTAATCCCGTTCTGCTTTTTGCACCGAGAGTTGAACTTGCTGGACCTGGGCGGAGATCTCCGTGGACTTGATGGTCGCCAGCAATTGACCTTTGCGAATATTGTCGCCTTCTTTTACGAATATCCGGTCAATCACGCCGCCTGTTTTGAAAGACAGTTTGGTTTCGTTTTCGGTGGACAGATAGCCAGTAACGTTGATGATGTTGTCGGCCGCTTCCTGTTTTATGGAGATCAGTTTAACGGGAATGGGTTTATCGGCTTCTTTGATCTTGCTCTCTGCAGTCTTGCTTCTGCAGGCATGAAAGATCAGGGATATGAAGGCGAGGAAAAATAGTTGGCGCATAGTGCAGTGTTTAATTAGATGTCTTGTTTGATTGAATGTCTTATGTGGTTCAAGTATTATAAATTATTGAGTGGGCAGCGATGATATTGTGTTTCGTTTTTGATCAGTTGAATGTGTATGATGAGGTTTGACGTTCGTAATCTGCCATGGCAGCCAGAAGTCTGTACCGGGTCAGTTCTTTCTGAAGTTGGGATTGGGTCAGTTGGTTTCGGGCATCGAGCATTTCGATGAAGTTGTTGATACCTTCCTTGTATCCGCGGTCGATCAGCTTGAAATACTTCTGAGCGGCTTCTTCCTGTTTGATGGAAGAGATGAAATTGTTGTAGCTGTTCTTCGCATTGCTTTTGCTGTTGAATGCGGCTAGTTCCAGATTCTTTCGCAGGTGTTTATCAGACAGCTCGTTGGATTGTATATCAAATTCTGTTTGCTTGATGGCATAGAGGTTCCTGTTACCGGCGAAGATGGGAACAGTGAGTTGTACGCCACCGAGGTAGAAGAAGGAGGAGTTGTTAACCTTGAAATTGAAGTCCTGCGCGGCCAGGTCGAGGAAGGCATTTACCCTGGGTGCGTGATAGGCTTTGTTGAATTTGAGGGTTTGGTAGTTGATGTCTTTTGCAATGGCTAATGATTTCAATTCTTCGCGGCCGTTGATGTTATCAGCGTAATCTTGGATGGCTTTCTGTGTTTCTTCCGGGAGGTTGATTTCGCTGAGGATCACGGAATCAGCCAGGTTGGCGTTGCGTAGTGAATTGAAATAGGCGATGGCTTTTTGTTTTTCGTTGTTGGCGTTGGACAGTTGGGTCTCTACCGATTTCACTTCACTTTCTGCCCGGGAAACATAGGCGGGCAATCCCTTCCCGTTTTTGAGGAGGGATTGGTTGGTGCGTAGGTTTTCATTGACCACATTCAGTGCGGAAGTGTAGATGTGGATGGCCTTATCAGCCATGAGGATATTGTAGTAAGATTGTTTGATCTCTTTAACGAGTTCGCGTTTATAGATGTCGATTTCGTTCCCCTTCAGTTTGATCTCCTGCTCTTTGATGCCGCGGTTGTATTTCAATGCGGGGTTGTAAACGGGTACGGACGTTTTGATCCGCAGGTCGTAGAAGTTATTAGGAAGAAGCTGTTCTGATACGTTTTCAATGGTGGGGAATTTATTGGAGCCGGTCAGTTGGTTGAGGGTCTGGTACACGGGGTTCAGCAGGTCGCCCACCGGGATGGTGATCTCACGACCGCCCTGGGCCAGGCTGTAGGAGCCGTCGAAATACGTGGTAGGGAGAAAGTAGCTACGGGCTTCTTTCAGGGAGATCAGGCTTTTCTCGAGGGTGATGTTTTTCTGCTGGAGAATCAGGTTATTGGCCAGTGCCTCTTTTATATAGGCATCTAACGGGCCTGCTGTTTGACTGCTTGCCGACTGGGTAAATACGATGAGGGTAATAAATAAAAGGCGCTTCATATATTCACATTGTGTAAGTACTGAACAGTGTTCACCATTAGGGCAAAAAAAACTGGGGCGCCTGCCCTCAGATTTGTGCCATCATACTGATGAGGTTTTTATAGCCTTCATCCATCAGGGTGAGGGCGTCAACGTTTTCGTAAGCCTGGCACCTTTCACGGCAATACAGCGCACACATGCCGTGCATGGCCGACCAGATGGTAAAGGACAGATAATCGACGTCCCGCCCTTCGAATCGACCTACCGCCTGGCAATCCCGGATCACCTGCTTTAGATGGTCCAGGGCCTTATCCCCTTCTTCCCAACATTCGTCCTTCTCCATGTTCATTGGGGCCTGCATAATGAACATCAGATCATAAAAGTCCTTGTTCTGCTTGGCGAAATCCATATAAATACGCCCCATGGCCTTCAACCGCTCAAACGGATCTTCCACATACTGAAGCGGCAACATCATGCCTATTAACTTACGAAATCCTTCCTGGTGAAGCGCATGGAAAATACTGTCCTTCTCCTTGAAATAGAGATAAATGGTACCCGGACTGTACTCAATTTTCTCCGCAATGTTCCGGATGCTGGTTTCGGCATAGCCTTTCTCCAGGAAGATATTCTTCGCTGCATGAAGGATCAATTCCCTCATTTCTTCCTTCTCTCTCTGCTTTCGTGTGGCTATCGTCATAAAAAAATTAACATCACAAAGAAAATGAACAGTGTTCAGAATTCCAAATATTTCGAGAGATTTTTTTCAAACGGCTCAAACGGCTCATTGGCTAATTAGCTAATTAACTCATTGGCTAATTCTTCTGTTTGTAATTCCTGATGAAATACTGAACGAAGAATCCGCCAATTCGTTAATCCGTCAATCCGTCAATCCGTCAATCCGCCAATCCGTTAAATACCAATTGATCCAATGATCTAATTGACTACCTTACTGAAGGTGAATAAGATGTTTCTTTCCCTGCTCTTCATACTTCTACTCCCCATTGTAGTGGAAGCACAGAAGGTATTGTCCATTACTGTAGATGGTTCCATCAATCCTGCTGCAGCAAGCTATATAGAACGGGGCATTAAGAAAGCCGAGAAAGAAAATGCGCAGTGCCTGATCCTGAACCTCAATACACCAGGTGGCCTGTTGAAATCTACCCGTGTAATTGTGGGCGCCATCATGGATGCAAAAATTCCGGTAGTGGTATACGTAAACCCACCAGGTGCGCATGCGGGATCAGCCGGGGTATTTATTACCATGGCGGCACACGTAGCTGCGATGGCTCCTGCAACTAATATTGGCGCAGCACATCCCGTGGCGGGTGGTGGTGCGCAAATGGATAGTACCATGAACAGGAAGACCACCAATGATGCAGTTGCTTTTATCCGGACCATCGCAGAGAAGAGAAACAGGAATGCGGAGTGGGCAGAGCAGGCAGTACGACAAAGCGAATCGATTACTGGTATCATTGCGGTTCAGAAAAATGTGGTTGATCTGGTGGCCACCAGCACAAAGGAGTTATTAAAGGAGTTGGATGGACGTACGATACAGCTCAGCAGAACTACGGTGACCATGAAAACGGCCTCTGCTTCAGTAGAAGGCGTGGAAATGACGCTGGGGGAAAAGCTGCTCAACATTTTAAGCGATCCTAATCTTGCCTACATCTTACTCATGATCGGCTTCTATGGAATTCTTTTTGAACTCTATAATCCCGGCGCTATTTTCCCGGGCGTGGCCGGAGTCATTGGTTTGATCTTGGGGCTCTACGCCTTGCATGCATTGCCCGTGAATTATGCGGGTCTCGCCCTCATCATATTTGGTATCGTATTGCTGATCTTAGAGATCAAGATCACCAGCTATGGACTGCTCACTCTGGGCGGCGTGGCCTCATTGGTACTCGGTTCTTTGATGCTGATCAAAGAAGACCCTACATTCCCGCTGATGAAAATTTCACTGTCCTTGATATTAACAACTGTTGGACTCACGGTGTTATTTTTTCTGTTCATCCTTGGCGCCGGTATGAAAGCACAACAGGCGAAACCTGTTACCGGCATGGAAGGGTTTATTGGAGAAACTGGCGTAGTATTGAACGATCTTAATCCCGTCGGGAGTGTCCGTGTTCATGGCGAGATCTGGGAAGCAAGTGCGAAATCCGATGAAAAGATAGAGGCCGGCGCTTTGATCAGGGTGGTTGAAGAGCAGCATTTCCGACTTACTGTAGAAAGAGTTTTAAACGCATAAATACCTTATATGTTAAACGAGATCCCCGTAGTTCTGATCATGGTTGTTCTTTTCGGATTGTATATCCTCACTACTTCTATCCGCATTCTGCAGGAATATGAGCGCGCAGTCATTTTCCGGCTGGGCCGTCTCGCCGGCAGGGGCGTCAAAGGGCCTGGCCTCATCTTACTGATCCCTATCATTGATAAAATGGTGAAGGTAAGCTTGCGAACTGTAGTACTTGATGTGCAACCGCAGGATGTGATCACGCAAGACAACGTATCCATTAAAGTGAATGCTGTAGTCTATTTCAGGGTGATGCATCCTGATAAGGCCATCATACAGGTAGAAAACTATTTGCAGGCTACTTCACAAATTTCGCAAACCACACTGAGAAGCGTATGCGGACAATCAGAACTCGATGAGATCCTATCGCAACGCGAAAAGATCAACCAGCAACTCCAACAGATCATTGATGGTCATACTGAACCCTGGGGTATTAAAGTGTCAAACGTGGAACTCAAACAAATTGACCTCCCGCAGGAAATGCAAAGGGCCATGGCCCGTCAGGCAGAAGCAGAGCGTGAAAGAAGGTCTAAAGTGATTTCCGCAGAAGGTGAATTCCAGGCCTCCCAGCGTTTGGCAGATGCCGCTGAGATCCTGGGTAGCCAGCCAAGTGCCCTCACACTGAGATATCTTCAGACCCTCGTTGAAATATCATCGGAACAAAGCACCACCACCATCTTCCCGATTCCGATCGACCTGCTCACTTCCTTTATGGGCAAGGCGAAAGAAAAAGAGATCATTGGGCCAAAGACAACGGTGTCGTAAGGCGGGTAATTGGATGTCCCCCTGGCAGGTGCTAGCGTTTGGTTGAAACTTGAGTAAATTTACATTAGGCAAGTACCGGCAGACATGGAATTCGAGCAGTTGCTTAACATTGTCAAGACGCTTCCGGCAGGACAGCTCAGGATAGTTTTGCGTTCAATGTCCGTTATTTTTATCTGTTCGATCGTTGCAGTTCCATATAGAATACTAATCCATGCAGATTTTACTCGGTGTCATCTTTCACTTCATTGGTGGTTTCGCGTCAGGTAGTTTTTATATGCCCTACAAAAAAGTCAAGGGCTGGAGCTGGGAAAGCTTCTGGATCGTAGGGGGCCTGTTTTCCTGGCTGATCGTTCCACCGCTGGCCGCCGCAATGACCATTCCCAATTTCATGGATATCATCGCCAACGAAGGATCTTCTGTGCTGGGATCTACGTACTTAATGGGTCTGCTCTGGGGGATCGGCGGATTAACCTACGGACTGGGGGTCAGATACCTGGGTGTTGCCCTCGGCAGCTCCATTATCCTCGGGCTTTGCTCCGTCTTCGGCGCACTTGTACCCTCCATTTATTATTACTTCAATCCGGCCGAAGGAAAAGATACCATCGTGGACCTGCTCACCACTACCTGGGGGCAGTTCGTGCTGCTCGGTCTGTTGCTTTGCATTGTAGGCATCGTGATCTCTGGCAAGGCCGGCGCGATGAAAGACAATGACCTCGGCGGAAAGCATACCGATGCATCGGGCAGCGAATATCAATTGACGCGCGGACTCATCTTCGCCGTCATTTCTGGTGTACTCAGTGCCTGTTTCAGTTTCGGTATTGAAGCGGGAAGCAGCATGGGCGCCCAGGCAAACGATCTCTGGAAGGCAGCAAATCCATCGGAAACGGGTGAATTCCTGTTCCGCAACAACGTCATCTTCGTAGTCATACTCTGGGGCGGACTCACCACCAACCTGATCTGGTGCCTGATCCTCAATATGAAGAATAAATCATTCGGCGATTACACTAATATAAAAACGCCACTGCTAAGGAACTACCTGCTTTGCGCGCTCGGCGGTACCATGTGGTTCCTGCAATTCTTTTTCTATGGGATGGGCGAAAGCAAGATGGGCAACGGGGCCAGCTCATGGATCCTGCATATGTCGTTCATCATCCTGGTGGCCAACAGCTGGGGCCTGCTCACCAAAGAATGGACCGGCGTAAAAAAGCAAACACTAACCACCATCGCTGCAGGCATTATTACCATCATCATTTCGGTCCTCATTGTAGGATACGGCAATTCATTAAAACCTTAATTCTAAGATATTATGTCAACATTAGTTTCAAAGTTAAAGCATGTGAGTTATCTGTGGGATGATGCGAGGGCAGCAGCCCTGGCCGGAGATGAAGTGGGACTCCTGGTCTATCGTTCCAACCTGCTTGGCGCTGACCTCCGACTCACCAATTATGGCGGCGGAAATACTTCGTGTAAAGCGATGACCAAAAATGTGCTGACTGGTGAAGACGCCGAAGTCATGTGGGTAAAGGGCAGCGGTGGCGACCTGGGCTCCATTAAAAGGAACGGCCTCGCTGCTTTGTATATGGACCGCATGCTCAGCTTGAAAAATGTGTATCGTGGTATTGAGCAGGAGGATGAGATGGTGGAGCTGTTCAACCATTGTATTTACGACCTCGCGTCTAAAGCGCCATCGATCGATACGGCCCTGCACGGTTTCCTTCCCTTCAAACACATTGATCACCTGCATCCCGATGCAGCTATTGCTATCGCAGCTTCCAAAGATGGTGAACGCATCACCAGGGAATTATTCAACGGCACCATTGGTTGGGTAGGCTGGCAGCGCCCCGGCTTTGATCTTGGACTGCAGTTGAAGAAATGCCTCGATGAGAATCCGGGGATCCGCGGCATCATGCTCGGCTCGCATGGCTTGTTCACCTGGGGCAACACGGCATACGAATCATATATCAATACCCTGGAGGTGATAGAGCAGTGCGCGCAATATTTGGAAGATAACTATGGCAAAAAAGGACCCGTCTTTGGTGGCGCTGTCCTTGAATCGCTTCCAAAAGACCAACGAATTTCCCAGGCCGCAACCATCGCGCCCATCCTGCGCGGATTCTGTTCTTCACAAACAAAAATGATCGGTCATTTTACCGATGCAGATACGGTACTTCAGTTCATCAATTCGAAAGACCTCGACCTCCTCGCTCCTATGGGTACCAGCTGCCCGGACCATTTCCTCCGGACCAAGATCAGCCCGATGATCCTGAACGTGGAACCCGCGGAAGACCTCTCTGATGTAGAAGCTATTAAGGCGAAACTGGCACCCCAGTTCGAAGCTTATCGCGCCATGTATGCCGAATATTATAATGCCTGCAAACATCCGAACAGTCCTGCTATCCGCGATGCCAATCCGGTGGTGATCCTGTTCAAAGGCATTGGCATGTTCACTTTCGCAAAAGACAAACAGACCGCGCGCGTAGCATCGGAGTTCTATGTCAACGCCATCAATGTGATGCGTGGCGCCGAGGCTATATCGTCTTATACATCGTTACCACGACAAGAAGCCTTTAACATCGAATACTGGTTATTGGAAGAAGCGAAGTTGCAAAGGATGCCAAAACCAAAATCACTGAGTGGTCGTGTTGCGCTCATCACGGGTAGCGCAGGCGGTATCGGCAAGGCCATTGCAAAGAAGTTTGTAAGTGAAGGAGCCTATGTGATTCTGAATGATATGAACGAAGAGCGTTTGAAAGAAGCCGCTTCGGAATTTGAGAAGGAATTTGGTAAGGACAGTTATGCTACGGCGTTGCTGGATGTCACCAGCGCAGAGCAGATCCATGCAGCTATGAAAACAGCTGCTTTGTCGTTCGGCGGTGTGGATATTGTGGTCAACAATGCCGGACTCTCCATTTCAAAACCCATAGAGGAACATAGCGAGAAAGACTGGGATTTGTTGTACGATGTATTGGTGAAGGGGCAGTTCTTTGTTACCCAGGCGGCAGTGAACACCATGCGTAAGCAGGGATTCGGCGGTGATGTGATCAATATCGTGAGCAAGAATGCCTTGGTGTCGGGACCCAATAACGCAGGCTATGGTTCAGCGAAAGCAGCGCAGCTGCACATGAGCAGGTTGAATGCAGCGGAGTTGGGGAAAGATAAAATTCGAGTGAATGTGGTCAACCCCGATGCGGTGATCAGCGACAGCAATATCTGGAAAGGAGGATGGGGCGAAGGCCGCGCAAAGGCGTATGGGGTAACAGTGGAAGAGCTTCCGGCTTACTATGCTAAAAGGACTTTGTTGAACGAAACGATTCTGCCGGCAGATATCGCCAATGCCTGTTACGCATTTGTTGGAGGCTTGTTGAGTAAGTCGACCGGAAATGTATTGAACGTAGATGGTGGTGTAGCCATGGGATTTGTAAGATGATGCCTAAGGTGACGATGGGGATCTAAGGTGATGATGGAAGTGAAATAAAATGACGATGGCGAATAGCGAAGTATACAGGGTGGCGTTCAAGATGAAACTATTCAAAGGCTGCGAAGCGGAATATCGTAAGCGGCATGATGAGTTGTGGCCGGAACTGGAGGCCCTGTTACAAAACAGCGGCATTTCAGAGTACTCCATCTTTCTCGATGAAACCACGCTCGAACTTTTTGGTGTGTTGAAATCGACGGATCCAAAGGCCCTCGATGATCTGCCCTCGCACGCGGTGATGCAAAAATGGTGGGCATACATGAAAGACATCATGGAGTCGAACCCCGACAACTCACCCGTGTCCATTCCGTTGAAAGAAGTATTTTATCTTCCATAACTTAAGTGCAAATTGATGTTACTCACAAAACAACAGATAGAAGAGCATAACCATGCACAAGCCGCGATGCATTCGCGGAGTTTTGACTATGCGATGGGAAGTATCGGTGGTGGTGAAGAAGTTTTGAAAAAGCTCATCGCTTTTCAACTGGCGATACCCTCGTGGGCACTTGGCACAGGCGGCACGAGGTTCGGCCGTTTCAGTGGTGGCGGTGAGCCTGGTAATTTAGAGCAGAAGATCGAAGACGTCGGTTTGTTGCATCAGCTGAATCAATCCAGCGGTGCCATCTCTTTACACATTCCCTGGGATATTCCCAAAGATCATGAGGCCATCAAATCGCTTGCGGCTGCGCATGGACTGAAGTTCGACGCCGTCAATTCAAATACGTTTCAGGACCAGAAAGACCAGGCATATAGTTATAAGTTCGGGTCCTTGCAGCATGTAGATAGAAAAGTGCGGCAGCAGGCCATCGATCACAACATTGAAGTGATCCGCCACGGTGAAGCCTTGGGTTCAAAGTCTTTGACCGTATGGCTTTCGGATGGATCGAGTTTTCCCGGCCAGTTGAATTTCCGCGGGGCATGGCAAAGGACCTTTGAAGGTTTGCAGGAAATATATTCAGCCCTGCCGGGCGATTGGAAAATGTTTGTGGAGTATAAATGCTGCGAGCCCAATTTCTATTCGATGACTGTTGCTGACTGGGGACAGTCGTACCTCTACACTTCGAAGCTCGGTCCTAAGGCATTCACGCTGGTGGATTTGGGCCATCATCTTCCCAATGCAAACATCGAGCAGATCGTCAGTCTGTTGTTGATGGAGAATAAACTCGGCGGCTTTCATTTCAACGACAGTAAATATGCGGATGATGATCTCACTACAGGATCTATCAATCCCTATCAGTTGTTCCTGATCTTCAATGAACTCGTGGAGGGCATGGATGAGCGGGGCATGGATCATGCGAATGATTTGGCCTGGATGATCGATGAGAGTCATAACATTAAAGATCCGTTAGAAGATCTGTTGCAATCGGTAGAAGCCATCATGATCGCCTACGCACAGGCCCTGATCGTGGATACGCCGGCGCTGAAAGCTGCGCAGGAGAGCAACGATGTGGTGCGGGCGCAGGAGATTTTGCAGGGCGCATACAGAACGGATGTAAGGCC
>Ga0164292_10000204_pt1 | contig 42173 bp, 32 predicted proteins | sample GEODES117metaG_FD_111486 | JGI IMG/M metagenome (GOLD analysis project Ga0164292, IMG submission 111486) | Eutrophic lake water microbial communities from Lake Mendota, Wisconsin, USA - GEODES117 metaG | ecosystem: Environmental > Aquatic > Freshwater > Lake | place: USA: Lake Mendota... | reverse complement strand
TGCACACGTTACTACTTTATTAACTGCAGTAATACTTGCGTATTTTGGTCTTGGCCCAGTTCTTGGGTTTGCTACTACACAAATCATCGGTATTCTATTGTCTTTATTCTGTGGAATTTTAGTATCAAGATTAATTACTGATTGGTACACTAACAAGAACAGACATTTCGAATATTTCACCGGAATTTCTAGAAATATTTTTAAACATGCTTCTTATAAATTCATTGAATATAGAAAGTATGCTTATGGTTTATCTGCCGTAATCTTAGTTTTAGGTATCGCTTCCTTCTTTAATGGCTTTGACGAAGGTGTTGAGTTTGCTGGAGGTCGTAGTTATACTATTAAGTTCGACAAAGCGGTTAATCCAGATGAAATTCGTGAAGAATTAAAAGCTGCATTTGGAGAAGCTCCAATAATCAAAACAGTAGATACCAAAAATCAAATCAATATTACCACTTCATACAAAATCAAAGAAAATGGCAGCAATATTGATTCTTTGGTAGAGAAAATTTTATTCACTGGTTTGAAAAAGCATTTACCTGAAGGAACGAGTTTCAATACATTTGAAACTACCTACAAGCAAAGCTCTCAAACAGTATTGCCAACAATCTCTGACGACTTAAAAGCTGGTGCAACCAAGGCAACTGTGTTTGCAATTTTTGCCATCTGCTTATACATTTTCATTCGATTCCGCGACTGGAGATATTCTTTAGGAACCATTGTTGCATTATTGCATGATGTATTGGTTACTTTAATTGTATTTAGTTTCTTAAGAAAAGTAGTTCCTTTTCCATTAGAAATTGATCAGCATTTTATTGCAGCCATACTTACTGTTATTGGTTTCTCTATGAATGATACGGTAATTGTTTATGATAGAATTAGAGAAGACAGCAAGATTATGATTGGCGTAGACAATGCTTCAATTATCAACAAAGCGATCAATCAAACTTTGAGCAGAACCATCATGACTTCATTAACCGTATTCTTAACCATTTTGATCTTATTCATCTTTGGTGGAGAAGTAACACGCGGATTTGCATTCGCTATGTTGGTTGGGGTTATTACAGGTACTTATTCTTCTATTTTTGTAGCAGCTCCTATCCTAGTTGATTTTGGTGGAGGAAGAGCCTTAGGAAAAGCAGAAGCAAAAAAATAATCACCTAATTGATACAACAAAAAACCCGTTCGATTGAACGGGTTTTTTTATGGAAAAAATTGAAATCGGAAAAGTTGAAATGAATGAACTAGTATTGATTTAATTTAAGCTATCGAATTAAATACGAAGCCAGTTAAAAAACCACTACACAGCAAATGAAGTTCCGCATCCACAGGTTTTGCTTGCATTGGGATTGGTAAAAGTAAAACCACGAGAGTTTAAACCACCCTGCCAATCTACTTCCATTCCAAATAAGTATAAACCATGGCTTTTATTCATGATACAAGGAACTCCTTCTATTTCAAATAATTCGTCTTCTGCTTCTGTTTTATCAAATCCCAATACATAAGTCATGCCACTGCAGCCACCTCCCTTAACACCTATTCTTAATCGTTGAGTAGTATCAAAATCGGGTTCACTCATCAGTCTTTTGATTTCTTCAATCGCTCCAATTGTAAGCGTTACTGGTGAATTAGCTATTATTGTGGCTTCCATAGTCGAATAATTGAAATATAAAGATACGATTTTGTACTCTTTGAACACGAAAGCCAATTTTCGAAACTAGAAAAATCACCCATCAATAACTAATATCCAATAGTCAGCAACCAATAACTAGTAACAGTTATGCCTTATCTTCGTTTAAATTGATTCTGAGCATGGATAATAGTACATTGTTAAGTATTGTATTAGGATTGGCTATTGTGGCTTACTTACTTTATGCATTGGTCATTCAGCCAAAAAAAACAGCCCCCGAGTCTAATGCCCCCAAACAACACAGTCCATTGCAATTACAAGCCTATGAACGACTCATTTTGCTGGTAGATAGAATCGCATTGCCCAATCTGATCAGCAGAACCCCAAGCCAAGGATTATCTGCAAGTGAGATGCAATTTGTTTTAACCAAAAATATTCGAGAAGAATTTGATTACAATGTTACTCAACAAATTTATGTAACTCCTGAAGCCTGGAATGCACTCAAAAATTTGAAAGAAAAAAACATATTATACATTAATCAAGTTGCTCAGGAATTGCCACCAAATGCAACAGGTATGGATTTACAGAAATATGTATTGAATTTTTTGGTAAACGAACCCAAGGCCAATTTACATGAATTGGTAAGTGAAGCATTGAGTTTTGAAGCAAAAAAATATCTATAAACATTCAAATAATTTAGGATGTCTTCAAAGAAAGTTTATACCGACAGTGGAATAGAAATCAAGGAATTATATACCAAAAAAGATATTCCTGTATCCGAATTTAATAATGAGATGCCCGGCGAGTTCCCTTATACAAGAGGTGTTCAGCCAGATATGTATCGTGGTAAGCTTTGGACAATGAGGCAATATGCAGGCTTCTCTACTGCAGAGCAAAGCAATAAACGATACCATTATTTATTATCCCAAGGCGTAATGGGTTTGAGTGTTGCCTTTGATTTGCCTACACAAATAGGTTATGATAGCGATCATGCATTGTCCGAAGGTGAAGTTGGAAAAGTAGGCGTTGCAATAGACAGTTTAGCCGATATGGAAGTATTGTTTAAAGGGATTGAGTTAGAGAAGGTAAGTACTTCAATGACCATCAATGCTACCGGGTTTATTTTGCTGGCTTTTTATGTTGCTTTGGCTAAAAAACAAGGAGCTGATCTAACAAAAATAGCTGGTACAATCCAGAATGATATTTTAAAAGAATATGCTGCTAGAGGTACCTATATCTATCCTCCTAAACCATCCATGCGCATTATCACCGATATTTTTGAATGGTGCAGTTCTAATTTGCCAAAATGGAATACCATTTCGATTTCTGGTTATCATATCCGTGAAGCCGGTAGTACAGCAGTACAGGAAATTGCGTTTACATTGAGTAATGGTAAAGCTTATGTTCAAGCAGCCTTAGATAAAGGATTGGATATCAATATTTTTGGTAAGCGCCTCTCCTTCTTTTTTAATGCCCATAATAATTTATTCGAAGAAGTTGCTAAGTTCAGAGCAGCACGCAAAATGTGGGCGCAGATCATGAAAGACCTGGGTGCTACCGATGAAAAAGCATTAATGCTGCGTTTTCATACGCAAACTGGTGGTGCTACATTAACAGCTCAACAACCTCAAAACAATATTAGCAGGGTTACCATACAAACCTTGGCTGCTGTTTTAGGCGGAACCCAAAGTTTACATACCAATGGATATGACGAAGCTTTAAGCCTGCCTACTGAAGAAGCTGCAAGAATTGCTTTGAGAACACAACAGATTGTAGCTTTTGAATCTGGCGCTGCTGATACAGTGGATCCTTTGGCAGGCAGTTATTTTATTGAATCATTAACCAATGAGGTTGAAGCTAAAGCTTGGGAATTGATCCATAAAATAGATGCCATTGGGGGAAGTGTTGCTGCTATAGAAGAAGGATTTATGCAAGATCAGATTGCTCAAAGTGCTTATGAATACCAACGAAACATAGAAAATGGCCAAAAAATCATTGTTGGGGTAAATAAGTTTTTGGTTGATAAAGAGTTGGCAGTTCCTGGATTTAAGATAGATGATAGTATAAGAGCTATTCAATCAGAAAAATTGGTTCATTTAAGGGCTCAAAGAAATCAAGAAAAAGTAACTGCTTGTTTAGCAGCTATTTCTAGCACTGCAAAAGGCTCCGAAAATCTTATGCCTTTTGTAATTGATGCCGTTGAAAATAATTGCACGCTTGGGGAAATTGCTGATACCCTAAGATTGGTTTATGGTGAATTTAAGTAGAATCCTCAATAGATCATCAATGTGAAAAAATGATGTATCTTCCTTCTCATAAAATATCCAACATGAGAAAAATAAAACTAGCCATTTTATTATTGGTAGTTACTGCAGTGGATGCTCAAAATACTACGTCCAATGTAGCTCAAATAATCAAAGATGAAACAGCTAAAGTAGTTGCATGGAGACGCTATTTTCATGAGTACCCAGAATTGGGAAATAGAGAATTTAATACCTGCAAAAAAGTAGAAGAAGCATTGAAAGGTTTTGGAATTAGTACGCGTATAGTTGCAAAAACCGGTGTGGTAGGTATTTTAAAAGGTGGAAAACCAGGGCCTGTTATTGCTTTAAGAGCCGATATGGATGGCTTGCCAGTAGAAGAAAGAAATGCTTTGTCTTTTGCCTCCAAAGCAAAGGGTGAATACAATGGTGCTACTGTACCGGTAATGCATGCCTGTGGCCATGATGCTCATATCGCAATGCTTTTGGGTGCTGCAGAAGTATTGAGTAAAATCAAGAATGAGATTAGTGGATCTGTTGTATTCTTATTTCAACCGGCAGAAGAAGGTCCTCCAGGATCCGAAGAAGGTGGTGCTCCTCTCATGATTAAAGAGGGTGCGATGGACAATCCTAAAGTAGATGCTGTATTTGGTATTCATATCAATTCAAAATTTGATCTTGGAAAAATTTATTACAAGCCTGGTTCTATTATGGCTTCTTCTGATTGGTTTACCATAAAAGTAAAAGGCAAACAAAGTCATGGGGCATATCCATGGAATTCCATAGATCCTATTGTAGTAAGTGCTGAAATCATTCAAGCATTACAAACCATAGTTAGCAGGAATATTGATATCACCAAGTCTCCCGTTGTAGTTTCTGTAGGCAAATTTCAATCAGGTGTTCGTTCCAATATTATTCCAGAAGAAGCTGTTATGGAAGGAACCATTAGAACCTTAGACGATCAGGTACAAAAAACTGTGCATGAAAAAATCAGGTTGATTGCAAAAAATATTGCAGAAGCCAATGAGGCAATTGCAGAAGTAAATATTGATACCAAAACATTGGTTACCTATAATAATCCAGAATTGGTTGCAAGCAGTATGCTCAGCTTACAAAAAGCAGCTGGAGGAGTTGACAATGTTCAATTAACCAATTGGGTTACAGGTGCAGAAGATTTCTCCTTTTACGGCACAAAAGCGCCTGCATTTTTTTTCTTTTTAGGAGCTAGAGATGAAAAGTTTCCAAATTTTGATGCTGCCCCCGATCATCATACACCTGGTTTTATGATAAGTGATTCTAGATTAGATGTGGGAGTAAGCGCATTTGTAAATCTTGTTTTGGATTATGCTAAAACAGTAAAAAAATAAACAAATGAAAAAAATATTTCTTTTATTGATTGTATTGGGGAGTATTCAATTACTACAAGCTCAATCCTATTTAACGCCCGAAAAATTATGGCAGGTACAACGTGTATCTGGTTTAGGCATTAGCAAAAACAATCAATCCATTGTATATTCGGTATCTACGCCAGATTTACTGTCTAACAAAAGCAGTAAAAAGAAATTTGCTATTCCTCTATCGGGTGGAAATGCTGTTGAATTAGTCAATAACGAAGAATTACTCATCAACAACCGTATTTCGCCGGATGGAAAATTTGAAATTAGTAGTGAAGAAGTAAAAATCAACAATGTGAATGGAGTAGATTTTTATCCTGAACTAGCTCAATCAAATGCTCAAATTTATACTTCTTTAAATTATCGTCATTGGGATACTTGGGAAGACGGCAAATACAGCCATGTATTTGTAACTCCAATTGTAAATGGTAAACGCGGACAGCCTAAAGACATCATGTTGGGCCAAGCTTTTGATTGTCCTCAAAAACCTTTTGGTGGAGATGAAGATTTTATTTGGAGCCCCGATAGTAAAAAAGTTTTGTATGTAGCAAAAAAAAGTTACGGTACTGCCTATGCTATTAGTACCAATACCGATTTGTATGAATACGATGTAGAAAACGGAACAACAAAAAACTTAACGGAATCCAATAAAGGATATGATCTTGCTCCACAATACAATACAATTGGCGAATTGGCTTATTTGCAAATGAAAAGAGATGGATTTGAAGCCGATAAACAAGACATTGTTGTTCTTTTGAAAAATGGTCAAAAAATTAATTTAACAGACAGTAGAGACGAAATACATGTAGAAGGATTTCAATGGAGTGAAGATGGGAAACAATTATTCTTCTGGGCTCCTATTAACGGAACACTCCAATTGTTTAGTGTAAATAATCCTGGTATTAATAAAATCAAGCCGATAATAAAACAAATTACAAATGGGGATTTTGATATTAATGGAATTGTTGGCGTATTAAAAACCGGGGTAATTGTTTCTCGTACCGACTTTAATCATGCTAGTGAATTGTATTCAGTAGAAATAACTTCTGGATCAATGACTCAATTAACACATGTAAACGATGGATTTTATAACAGCATCGGAAAAGTAAAATCGGAACGTAAATGGGTTACTACAACCGATAATAAAAAAATGTTGGTATGGGTAGTTTATCCACCCGACTTTGATTCTACTAAAAAATATCCTACCCTTTTGTATTGTCAAGGTGGGCCTCAAAGTCCACTAACACAGTTTTATTCTTTCAGGTGGAATTTTCAATTAATTGCTTCACAAGGTTATATTATTGTAGCACCCAATAGGCGAGGTATGCCAGGTCATGGTACCAAATGGAATGAACAGATTAGTAAAGACCATGGTGGGCAGGTAATGAATGATTATTTATCTGCTATTGATGCAGTTAGTAAATCGGTTTATGTAGATAAAAATCGTTTGGGATGTATTGGAGCCAGCTATGGCGGTTACTCTGCTTTTTATTTAGCAGGTATTCACAACAATCGATTCAAAACATTTATTGCACACGATGGAATCTTTGATACAAAGAGTATGTATGGCACCACTGAAGAGTTGTTCTTTGTTAACTGGGATTATGGTGGACCTTATTGGGATAAAAACAATACTGCCGCTCAAAAAACCTATAACCAATTTAATCCGAGCAACCTAGTAAGTAAATGGAACACCCCCATTTTTATCATTCAAGGTGGCAAAGATTATCGCGTACCGATTGAGCAAGGATTACAAGCTTTTCAAGCTGCACAATTAAAAGGAATAAAATCTAAGCTATTGTACTTGCCAGATGAAAACCATTGGGTAATTGGTGCTCAAAATGCAATAGTTTGGCAGCGAGAATTTTACAAATGGCTAGACGAAACACTTAAATAGTGCAGTAACAAATTGTCGTCCCGGCAGCTTTGGTTAGCCGGGATTTTTTTGCTTACATTTATTTGTTGTAATCTCTCGCTCCAAAAAGTAAACTGCCAATCCTTACCATGGTAGAACCACATTCGATGGCTAATTGATAATCGCCACTCATGCCCATTGAGAGTATGCTAATTCCATTGCTGGTTGCATCCATTGGATTTTGGTTGGTCCAGATTTTAAATAGATCAAACTCATTTTTTAAATGAATAAACTCTCTTTTTACTTTAACCATGTTCTCACTAAATGATGCCATACCCATAAAACCAAGTATTCGAATATTGTGTAAGGTGGGTAATATCAATTTGATTGCTTCTATTTCTGATTGATCTAATCCAAACTTGGTTTCTTCTTCTGCAATATGCAATTGCAACAAACAATCAATGGTTCGGTTATTTTTAAGCGCTTGCTTATTGATTTCTTGTAATAATTTTAAACTGTCCACTCCATGTATTAAATGAACAAATGGAGCTATGTATTTTACCTTATTGCTTTGCAAATGTCCGATAAAATGCCAGTGAATATCTTTAGGAAGCTTCGTTTCTTTATCTACCAATTCCTGCACATAGTTTTCGCCAAAATCTCTTTGCCCCAGTGCATACATTTCTTGAAGATCTTCAATAGGCTTGGTTTTACTTACAGCAATTAGTGTTGTATTACTGATTGAAAGTAATTGAATAATCTCATTATATTTAAGTGAGTTTACAGACATTGTCTTTTAATTATTGGTAAATTTTCTTTGCATAATTAGAGTGCAAAACCATATTTTCGATTAGTAATACATTGTTATATGCTGGACAATAGTAAGTAAATTTACCCACAGATATTGAGCCCAACATTTTCTTCATTTGATTGGGTAACATGGATGCCATATTGGCAATAAAAAAAGAAAATTCCTCCGCTTCAATTAATTCTCGAAGGGATTTGTTTTCATTTATTTGAATTGAAACAGGCATTTCACCCCAATTTAATAAAGCAGAAGATAATATTACTTGCTCCAAAAAATCTTGCTTTGTCTGTTGAAGTTGTTTTGCTTGTACTATTAAATCTTGTCTAAACTTTTCTAACGATGGGATAGGTTTTAATGACATTAATCTTGATAGGTGATACAATATAATTTCAGTTTTACCATAATGTGGTGAAATATAATTGGCATCGGTTAAATGTTTTTTATCTTTTAATACACTTACAATTAATTGTAAACTAGCCGAATCAGCATTTGTCCATTTTAAATTATTTGCTTGAACAAAATAAAGAACATTGCTTAAAACAGAAATATCAAAATCAACAGGCATTTTTTCTCCAAACCAAACAGAATAAGCTGGTATATGCTTATACATGTCAAAAGTATTATTGATCCTTTTATCCTCTTTATTGATATACTGCTGCATTAATTGATGTACTTTCTCTGCTGTTGCTTGGTCTACATTTAATGCTAACAATAAAATAACTGTATCATCCAAATCATCTGGCAATGCTTGAGGTTTATCGAATAAGTTTAACCATCCTGCATTTGGAAAAATCATTGGGGTATCAGTTGGCCAAAAATTATAAGTATCTCTTCCGCCTTTATTTTTAAATTTATTGGCTGTTGGTTTTGCGTTTATTACAATCTGTTCAACCAATGATTGCTGGTAAGGACTAAGGTTGGATTTTATTTTTTCTAGTGTAAAAACAATCAAACCTGTATAAAATATATTAATATCAGCTTTTTGCCTCTCTTTATTTAAAGCATATGTTCTGTAAGATGGGAATAATCCTTTTGGGAAAACACCATTTTCTTTTGGTTGTAATTCTATTACACGCTTTAATAAAGCAGAAACTATTGTAGTATCAGAAGCTTTGATCTTACCCATGCAATTAAATAGAAGAAATAAGAGCAAACTTCGAAAAACCATATCATTTTATTTTAGAATACTTCTGCTAATCACAATTCTTTGTACTTCGCTGGTTCCCTCGTAAATCTGCGTAATTTTTGCATCGCGCATCAATCGTTCTACATGGTATTCTTTTACAAAACCGTAACCACCATGCACTTGTACTGCCTCTGTACTAATCCACATGGCTGCTTCACTAGCAAATACTTTTGCCATGGAAGAACTCAAGGTATAATCCAGTCCATTGTCTTTTTCCCAAGCAGCTTTCAAGCACAATAAGCGAGCAGATTCAATTTTTGTAGCCATATCAGCTAATTTAAATTGAATGGCTTGATGGTGCATAATTTCTTTGCCAAAAGCCTTACGTTGTTTACTATAAGCCAATGCCAATTCATAAGCACCACTGGCAATTCCAAGTGCTTGTGCAGCAATACCAATTCTACCTCCAGCCAAGGTTTTCATTGCAAAAGTAAATCCAAAACCATCTGCTCCTATCCTATTTTCTTTTGGCACTTTCACATCTGTTAATAAAATGGAATGGGTATCGCTTCCTCTAATTCCTAATTTATTTTCCTTTGCGGCAACCGTTACACCTGGCCAATTTTTTTCAACTATAAATGCGTTAATTCCTTTGCTCTTTTTAGCTGGGTCTGTTTGTGCAATTACTAAATAAACGGATGCCGATGATCCATTGGTAATCCAGTTTTTAGTGCCACTCAATACATAATGGTCTCCTTTGTCTTCTGCAGTTGTTTGTTGACTGGTTGCATCGCTTCCGGCTTCAGGCTCACTCAACAAAAAAGCACCAATATACAATTCACCATCTTTTTTTCCCTGAGCCAAAGGAGTTAAATATTTTTGTTTTTGCTCTTCAGTGCCATAGGTTTCTAATCCCCAGCATACTAAACTATTGTTTACACTCATACTGACACTTGTACTTGCATCAATTTTACTTACCTCTTCCATCGCCAAAACGTAACTTACAGTATCCATTCCAGCTCCACCATATTTAGGGTCTACCATCATTCCCATAAAGCCCAATTCAGCCAACTTCATGATCTGTTCACGGGGGAATTTTTGTAATTCATCTCTTTCAATAACACCCGGCAAACATTCTGTTTTTGCAAAATCTCTTGCTGCTTTTTGAATCATTAAATGTTCTTCGCTCAACTGAAAATTCATGGTTTGATTATTTTGAATTGCAAAAATAAGCTAACAACTGTTAGGATACAATTTTTGTTAACCATTTAAGGCAATCTTTATTGTTAATAATACTTTTTCTGTAAATTATATAGCAATTCCTTTGAATAGTTGGTCATACCTCTTGTTGTATCTTGTAAAAAATGCCTTTTAAAAGCTACTATAGCTGCACTTGTATCTTTAATGTCGTATCCTACTATACGTAATCCAACTATATAATTAAAGGAAGCAGGAACAGTGTCCCTGATTTCATCATACCATAATCCAAACCCTTTTTCAGCCAACAATTTCCAAGGAAACCGCCAGTTTGGATCATTCTTACGAGTTGGTGCAATATCACCATGCCCAATAAAATTGGCAGTTGGAATATTATAATCTTTTTTGAGTTTAGACAAAACTACCAATAAGCTGTTGATCTGCAGACTGTCGAAATATTGATATCCATTATTGTCTAGTTCAATGCCTATACTTGCAGAATTCATATCCAATTGGTTTCCCCATCTGCTAACTCCAGCATGTTGGCCCCTAAAATAATCGTTCAACATTTGATACACTACTCCATCTTTCCCTATTACATAATGAGCGCTTACTGCTGTTCTTGGAAGTGTAAAAGTTTTAAGTGTTTCTTGTGTAGATCCCTGTGCCGTGTGATGAATGATTACATAGCTTGGTTTTCTTATACCAAAATTGGTAGTACCAACCCAATAAGGCGAGGGTTTTAAAGAGTCTGAAATGATGGGCGTTTCAGGTTTTTTATTAATGATTGAGGTATATTTTTTAGCTTGTGCTTTATAAGATTTATTGGTTTCTTTATATGGATTGTTATTGCATGCAATGCATACTAAAATAAAGCAGCTAAAAAATGATACGATAGGTTTCATTGATAAGTTATTAGGTTAATGGGTTATTGGTTATTAGATTATTGGGTTTTAAATAATTTGTATCTTTTATCTCTTATCTCTAATCTCTTATCTCTTAATTCTTAATTCTTATCTCTTAATCATATTTGGTTTTCTTTTCTTCCTTATACCCCAACTGTTCTATTAACGATTCTGGAGTTGGATTTTTGGTAATTGAAACTGCTACCTGAAACAAAACAACTGCCATAATGATAGACATTGCAAGCTCACCCCAAGTAATCCAATATCCCCAAAACCTTGATACTGCTCCTCTTTCAATGTGCTCTTGTTCTACTATTACTGTTACTTTTTCATTAGACGAATAATTTAAGAAAGGATACGCTGCATCAATTAGATATTGTTTTCCTGCAATTTCATATCGAGCCATTTTTTTTATTGCATTGGTTGCTGAATCTTGTATGAGTACAATAGTAGCTGGATATTTTTCTCCATCAAAGTAATCTGGCACTCTAGTAAATACAATATAGCAGCCAAAAATGATTAGGTATAAAAAAAATATCGACTTAAACAAATTGATTAATTGGGATTAGAAAAATAATAGGCACATAAAGATGGCCGCAAATACACAGATCAGATCAACCAATAACATAGCGCCCAAAGTGTACCTGGTGTTTTTCACTTTTATACTTCCAAAATAAACAGCAATTACATAAAAAGTAGTTTCAGCTGCACATTGAAATACACTGGCCAACCTACCAGTAAATGAATCTACGCCATAAGTTCTCATTGCATCTATTAAAAATCCCCTGCTTCCCGCTGCATTAAATGGGCGTAAAATGGCGATAGGCAATGCATCTACAATTTCTTTTGTAACCCCAATAGCTAAGAATCCTTTGGCTATAAATCCTGTTAATATTTCAAATACTCCACTGTTTCTGAATAATGAGATAGCAACCAACATTCCTAAAATGTAAGGAAAAATAGTTCTTCCCGTTTTTAAACCATCGTATGCTCCTTCTACAAATGAGTTAAAAACATTGGTTCCTTGATCGGTGAATCTTTTTTCTCTTAAAAAGCTATATGCTAGAATAACGAAAATGATGCCTAATAAAAGTACATTAGAAAGATTGCCTGTAAAATGACCTTTATTGATTAAATCGAGTTTAGTAATGTATAACAATAAACCTGTAATAATTCCAACAACTACCCCTATTGAACTAATTAGGGTTACATTCAGTAAATTAATTTTCTGTTTTATACCTACTATGATCAAAGCAGCAATAGTACCTATGAAAGAAGTGATGATGCATGGAAGCATTACATCAGCAGGATTAGCAGCATGTTGTGCAGCTCTGTATCCAATGATTGATGTTGGAATTAAGGTTAAACCTGCAGCATGTAAACACATGAACATGATCTGACTATTACTGGCTTTCTCTTTATCCGGATTGAGTTCATGTAAACTTTCCATGGCTTTTAAGCCAAAAGGGGTTGCAGCACTATCTAGGCCTAAAAAATTGGCAGCAAAATTCAACATCATATATGAAATTGATGGATGATTTGCAGGAATTTCAGGAAATACTTTTACAAAAATGGGGCTTAATAATTTGGCCAATCGCTCTGATGCGCCGCTGTTGATTAATAATTGAAGAATGCCACAAAAGAAAGATAAATAAGCAATCAACGGTAAGAGTAAATCAAATATGGTATTCTTGCATGTTGGTAAAATTCCATCTGTTGCTTGTTTGCCTACACAGAATCGAACAGTTTGATTATCGAGTATATATAAACTGTCTTTACCAATAATATATTTATTGTCTTTGGCTTTCTTTAATGTATCCTGTATGGATACTGGTAAATCTTTTAGATAATATTCATTTCTAACAATGGGGTCATCTTTTTTTCCGTTAACAGCGTATTCAATTGAATAATATTTGCCACTAAATAATAAAACAAAAATATAAGTGATGGAGGCTAAAATAATTACAAGCCAAAATCTGCTTAATGCCATAGATTAATTTGAAGTGTTAATATAACTATTTTTTCCTCCATCCTCTATTCACTATGCACTTACTTGCTTACGAATAATGTTTAATGCGCCCCCTGCTTTAAACCATTCGATTTGCTGATCATTATAAGTGTGATTTACAGAAATTGTATCAGTAGTTCCATCCGCATGATTCAATACAATTGATAATGGTTTACCAGGAGCAAATGAAGTTAGCCCTTCAATGTTGATGGTATCATCTTCTTGTATTTTATCATAATCCGCTTTATCATTAAAAGTTAAAGCCAACATTCCTTGTTTTTTCAAATTGGTTTCATGTATACGCGCAAATGATTTTACCAAAATTGCACGAACACCTAAATGACGTGGTTCCATAGCGGCATGCTCGCGAGAACTTCCTTCGCCATAGTTTTCATCTCCAACAACAATTGAACCAATGCCTGCAGCCTTATAAGCCCTTTGAGTAGCTGGTACAGGACCATGTTCTCCAGTTAGCTGATTTTTTACATTGTCTGTTTTTTCATTAAAGATATTTACAGCGCCAATGAGCATATTATTAGAAATATTATCCAAATGACCACGGAATTTCAACCAAGGACCAGCCATAGATATATGGTCGGTAGTACATTTTCCTTTGGCTTTTATTAAAAGCTTTAATCCTTTTAAATCGGTTCCTTCCCATGCAGCAAAAGGATCTAACAATTGTAAACGTTTGCTAGCTGGATCTACTTGTACAGATACACCAGAACCATCTACAGCAGGAGCTTGAAATCCAGCATCTTCAACAGCAAAACCACGAGCCGGTAATTCCATACCTGTTGGCTCATCCAATTTAACTTTCTCCCCTTTTTCGTTGGTTAAATAATCGGTGATAGGATTAAAAGTAAGATCTCCTGCAATGGCTAAAGCAGTTACCAATTCAGGGCTTGCTACAAAGGCCAATGTGTTTGGATTGCCATCCGCACGTTTGGCAAAATTTCTATTGAAACTGTGTACAATGGTATTTCTTTCTTGCTTTTCTGCACCTACTCTATCCCACATACCTATACAAGGCCCACAAGCATTTGCAAATACTGTTGCACCAATTTTATCAAAAGCAGCCAAGAATCCATCTCTTTCAATGGTATATCTTACTTGTTCACTTCCAGGAGTAATGGTGTACTCCGCTTTTGTTTTTAAACCTTTTTCAGCAACTTGTTTTGCAAGACTAACTGCACGGCTAATATCTTCATAGGAAGAATTGGTACAACTACCTATCAAACCAACTTCCACTTTAGTTGGCCATCCATTCGCAGCTGCAACTTCTTTCATTTTAGAAATTGGTGTTGCTAAATCGGGAGTGAAAGGTCCATTTAAATGTGGCTCAAGCGTTGACAAATCAATTTCAATAACTTGATCAAAATATTTTTCTGGAGAAGCATACACTTCTGCATCTGCATTTAAATAATCCTTAATTCCATCAGCTAATTTGGCTATTTCTTCTCTGCCAGTTGCTGATAAATATCTTCCCATGCTTTCATCATATCCAAATGTTGAAGTGGTAGCGCCAATTTCAGCACCCATATTACAAATGGTTCCTTTACCAGTGCAACTCATATTGGTAGCACCTTCACCAAAATATTCTACAATAGCGCCAGTACCACCTTTTACAGTAAGTATTCCAGCCACTTTTAAAATCACGTCTTTAGGAGCTGTCCAGCCGCTTAATTTTCCTGTAAGCTTAACTCCAATTAATTTAGGCCATTTCAATTCCCAAGGTAATCCAGCCATTTCATCACAAGCATCAGCACCGCCAACACCTATTGCAATCATGCCTAAACCACCAGCATTTACAGTATGAGAATCAGTTCCAATCATCATTCCACCTGGAAATGCATAGTTCTCTAATACCACTTGATGAATAATACCTGCACCTGGCTTCCAAAACCCGATGCCATATTTATTGGATACAGACGCCAAAAAATCATATACTTCCTTACTTTCTGCATTGGCAACTTGCAAATCTTGTTTTGCCTCTACTTTGGCAGTAATTAAATGATCGCAATGAACAGTTGAAGGAACGGCAACTTTCGGGCGGCCAGCTTGCATAAATTGCAATAAAGCCATTTGTGCAGTTGCATCCTGCATTGCTACACGGTCTGGTGCAAAATCTACATAACTATTGCCTCTTTCGAAATTGGCCAATTGTTGATCGGCATGCAAATGGGAGAAAAGAATTTTTTCAGATAAAGTAAGTGGTCGGCCCAAAGCTTTACGGGCAGCATCAACTTTAGCAGGCATTTCTGCGTATACTTTTTGGATCATTTCAATGTCAAAAGCCATATGGTTGCAATTTTGTGTGCGAAATTAACAAAAAGAGGGGCTTAAAAGCCAAGGAATTGAACTTTTATGGTTCAATTTTGCTTAAATTTGTGTTATAAAATTTCCTTCCCCAGGAATAAATATTTTTTATGAATAAACTGCGCGAATTTTTAGAATTACATGCATTTGGGGTTTGCACTGCTATAGGACATAGATTGGGTATTGCTTCAACTAAAATAAGGATGTGGTTTATTTATATTTCTTTTTTAACATTGGGCTCTCCAATTATCATTTACATGATTCTAGCCTTTTGGATGAATATTAAAACTTACATATTAGCAGGTAAAAGAAATCCGCTAAAGAATCTCTAGTTTTCTGCTTTTATCCCTTCTTCACCTCTTTTGCCCAAGCATCTTTTAAAGTAACAGTTCTATTAAATACAAGTTTTGTAGAATTGGATTCTTTATCAATCACAAAATATCCTTTTCTTAAAAATTGAAACTGTTGATCCATTGTATCCTTGGCTAATGCTGGTTCTGCATATGCATTGGAAATTATTTGTAATGAATCTGGATTAATGTGATCTTTAAAATCACCTTCTGCATTAGCTACATCTTCTACCTTAAACAAACGGTCATATAAACGAACTTCAGCTTGTATGGCATGTTTTGCACTAACCCAATGCAAGGTGCCTTTTACATGAATTCCCGAACTATCAGATCCACTTCTGCTCTCTGGAATATAAGTACAATGTACTTCAGTAATATTTCCATTGGCGTCTTTGATTACTTCATCGCATTTAATAATGTAGGCACTTTTCAATCGAACCATCTGACCAGGAGCTAATCTGAAATATTTTTTTGGAGCAACTTCCATAAAATCTTCTTGTTCAATAAACAATTCTTTACAAAAAGGCATTTCTCTGGCTCCGCCATTTTCATCTTCGGGATTATTTTCACTGCTAAGCATTTCCAATTCATTGTCGAAATTGGTGATCACCAATTTCAATGGATTGAAAACGACCATTCTTCTTAGTGCCGTTTTATTTAAATTTTCGCGAACACAAAATTCCAACAATCCAACATCAATTAAATTTTCTCTTTTTGCCACTCCTATTCTATCGCAAAATTCACGAATAGCTGCTGCAGGATAACCCCTTCTCCTCATTCCACTAATGGTACTCATTCTAGGATCGTCCCAGCCATTCACCAAATGTTCATTCACCAATTGCAATAATTTCCTTTTGCTCATAACAGTGTATGTCATATTCAAACGAGCAAATTCATATTGTTTTGACGGGAATGTACCTAGTTGGTTTATACACCAATCATATAAATCTCTATGAGGAACAAATTCAAGTGTGCAAATGGAATGCGTAATTTTTTCGATAGAATCGCTTTGACCATGAGCAAAATCATACATGGGATAAACACACCAAGCATCTGCTGTGCGATGATGGTGAGCATGTTTGATTCTATAAATGATGGGATCTCTCAAAAGCATATTGGGTGAAGCCATATCAATTTTAACACGCAATACTTTTGCGCCATCTGGATATTTTCCAGCTTTCATGTCCAAAAATAATTGCTTGTTTTCCTCAACAGTTCTTTGGGCAAATTGATTTCTTGTTCCTGGATGGGTAGGAGTTCCTTTTTGTGTAGCTATTTCTTCACTTGTACTATCATCCACATAAGCCAATCCTTTTTCAACCAATTGCATCGCTAATGCATACAATTGATCAAAATAATCAGAGGCATACAATTCTTTTGACCATTCAAAGCCCAACCAACGAACATCTTCTTTTATGCTTTCTACATATTCTGTATCTTCTGTAACAGGATTGGTATCGTCGAATCTAAGATTGGTAGAACCGCCATATTTATTAGCTAATCCAAAATTTAGGCAAATGCTTTTTGCATGTCCTATATGTAAATAGCCATTGGGTTCTGGAGGAAATCGGGTAGTTATAGATTGGTGTTTTCCCGTAGCTAAATCTGCTTCAATAATTTCTTCAATAAAATTCAGGCTCTTTTCTTCGCTCATTCCGCTGTTTTTGGACAACGAAGTTACGAAATTGAAAGGGTAAGTTTTACAATAGCTGTATTTTTCAATGATGAGTGATGCGCATTGGTACGTATTAAAATAAAAAAGCCCCACAAATGTGAGGCTTTAGTGATTCGGATTGGATTCGAACCAATGACCTACTGCTTAGAAGGCAGTTGCTCTATCCAGCTGAGCTACCGAACCATATTTATTTTCCTTACCGAACCGGTTTTGGAGGTGCAAAATAACGGAAAAATACTCAGTTTTACAAACCTAAGCTTCATTTAGCTACAATCATCAATTTCTATTACTTTGCATTAAACGATTGTATTGATGAGTTATAATTATTTGCCACTTGATAGCAAATGGCTTCATTTTCAACAAGTTAAAGACTTTTTGGACTATAATCAGCTAGTTTCTATCACTTTTGATGCACATGAAAAAATTAATTTGTGTAGAACATTTTTAGATAAAAAAACGAACAATTCTGGACAATTATATTACGGAGTAAACACTGGATTTGGTTTTTTGCAGAATGTAAAAATTGATGATGATCAAATTGAGCAGTTGCAATACAATCTATTGGTATCCCATGCTTGTGGCTTAGGAGATGAAGTGCCAACTGAAATTGTAAAGTTGATGTTGATGCTTAAAATTAAATCGCTTAGTTATGGGCATAGTGGCGTTCAAATTGCAACAGTTATCAGATTGATGGAAATGCATAACAACAATGTATTTCCAGTGATTTATACACAAGGATCTTTAGGTGCATCTGGGGACTTAGCACCACTCAGTCATTTGAGTATACCATTGCTTGGGCTTGGCGAAGTTCATTTCGAAGGTAAAAAATTAGCTACTAAAGATTTGATGAGCCAGTTTCATTGGGAGCCAATACACTTACAGAGTAAGGAGGGCTTGGCATTGATTAATGGAACTCAATTCATGAGTGCATATGGAATCTATTGTTTAAAAAAAGCAGAACATTTATTGGCCATGGCCGATTTAATTGCAGCCATGTCATTTGATGCATTTGATTGTGTGCTTGAGCCTTTTAATGAACATATACATCGAATTCGTCCGCATGCAGGTCAAGTTGCAACTGCTAAAATGATGCTCAATCATTTAAATGGAAGTGTTATTGCCAATCAACAAAAATCTCAGGTTCAAGATCCTTATTCTTTTAGATGTATTCCACAAGTACATGGGGCCAGTAAAGATGCATTTGATCATGTGCTATCGGTATTCATGAAAGAAATCAATTCAGTTACCGACAACCCTAATGTTTTTCCTGATGAAGATTTAATTGTTAGTGGGGGCAATTTTCATGGACAACCATTGGCACTGGTGTTGGATTATTTGGCTATAGCGATGAGTGAGTTAGCAAATATTTCTGAAAGAAGAACCTACCAGTTGATTTCAGGTCAAAGAGGCTTACCTCTATTCTTGGTAAAAGATGCAGGACTTAATTCTGGATTTATGATTCCACAATATACAGCCGCTGGGATTGTTAGTGAAAATAAGCAATTGAGTACGCCGGCTTCTGTTGATAGTATTTCTTCAAGTAATAATCAAGAAGATCATGTTAGCATGGGCGCCAATGCAGCAACCAAATGTTACCGTGTAATTCAAAATGTAGAGAAAGTATTGTCTATAGAACTGTTCAGCGCCGCTCAGGCCTTGGATTTTAGAAGGCCATTGAAAAGTTCAGTCATCATAGAAAAACTACATACTGCCTACAGAAAAAAGGTGAGCTTCAATGAATCTGATCGTTTATTGCATAATGATATGGTACGATCTATTGAATTTCTTAGAAACTACAACAATCATTAAATCAACTGAATTGATTAATATTTAAACAGGAGTAGCAACTAATTTACTGGTACTTCTGTATACATAGGATTGAAAAATATGTCTGCGAGCAAATCTTTGTGGAGTTTCAGCATTAACCAATTTCACATAAGTAGCTTTGGGTACACCAAAATATTCATATTCGGTTTCATCAGCAAATACAACCCTTAATATTTCAGACTTATATTCATAGTCTACTATCGCTGCATTATTGATTGTTTCTGTGTAGGCTTCAATTGTTTTAGTAATCGTTTCTTGGGATATACTCACTAAAAAATGGTAGGCAGTGATGATTTTCTTGCTCTTGTCTTCTGCTTCTTTTAATAATATTTCATCACCTGCAAATTTATCGGGATGCCAGTCTTTCATTAAATTTCGATAAGCCGATTTTAATTCACTTAATGTTGCTGATTCCGTTACATTTAATAATTTTCTATATCCTTCGATTAATCTCATATATACCATTTATAGAGTATAACTACTCCAATTTGGCCGCGAAGGTATTGTATTAATGGTTAATTTAATCAGAAATTGGCTTGTCCTGCCTTTTTGTACCTGCATATAATTCATATTCGAGCAGCCTACAATCGATTGTAGCATTGAAAAATTCAGTTCTTCTACTTGGTTTTAGCCTGATCTTTTTAGCCAAGTCGAGATTGCCTGTAAAAACATATCCAGTGTATCCTTTGCACTTATTTTTTAAAAAATCACCCATACGTGCATATGTTTCCATTAATGCAGTTTCATCGCCAAGTCTTTCACCATATTCAGGATTGAAAAATACTACCCCATTGGAATTTTCTGGCACATTGGTTAATTCAAAATCAACAACAGCAAATTCGATTAAATGATCTACTCCAGCAGCTGCCGCATTCAATTTAGAAGTTGAAATAGCTTGACTACTAATATCTGTTGCAATTATTGTTGGAAGATTGGTTGCTCGTATTTGATTTTGGATCAATAATTTTTCGGCAGAATAAATAGCCGGCTCATAACCTTTGATATGCATAAAAGCATATTGATCTCTTAATAATCCTGGTTTTCGATTGCTGGCAATTAATGCTGCTTCAATGGCAAGTGTTCCAGACCCACACATAGGATTTACGAAGGCCGATTGTTTATCCCATTTAGTGGTTAAAATAGTAGCTGCGGCCAATGCTTCTAGCATGGGAGCCTTACCAGGTAATTTTCTATAACTATGTTTAGCCAAAGTTTCACCAGAACTATCAATAAAAATTTCAGCCTCCTCGTTTTTCCAAAACAAATAGATCACAGCACCAGTTAATGCAGAACCTGTAGAAGGTCTTTTGCCAGTTTCGTTGCGCATTCGATCAACAATGGCATCTTTAACCCTAAGATTTGCAAATAAATTGGTTTGTATAGAAGGATGAAAAACATTGCTGGTAACAGAAAAATAGCCTTCGGGCTCAATGATTTTTTCCCAAGCAATAGTTACCAAATGATTGTAAAGTTCATCTGGATCATTACAAGCAAAGGACTTTAAAGAGTACATTACTTGGCTTGCGCATCGAAGGTTAAGATTCAATTTAATACAATCGGCTAATGTTCCTTCTAATTCTACGCCGGTTTGAAAAGAACGGAGAATTTTGAATCCCAGATCAATTACTTCTTTCTGTAAAACTGGTGATAACCATTTATGACAGGTAATAATTATTTTACTCTTAGTAGAAAATACTTGCATGAATACAAACTTATGCAATAATCCTTCTATAAATTGCAGTATGGATGTTCAAATGGAATCAAGTTGGAAAGCAATATTACAAAAAGAGTTCTCTCGCTCCTATTTTCAGCAGATTATTGCACATTTAAAATCGGAGAAAGCTACAAAAGCGATCATTTTTCCTCCCGGGCCACAAATTTTTAATGGATTTGAAAAAACGCCTTTTGATAAATTGAAAGTGGTGATATTGGGTCAAGATCCTTATCATGGACCAGGTCAGGCGCATGGATTAAGTTTTTCTGTTCCTGATGAGGTTAAAGTTCCACCATCCTTGGTCAATATTTTCAAAGAATTAAAAAATGATATTGGCATGGCTATTCCTGCAACTGGCAATCTTACCCCATGGGCAGAACAAGGCGTTTTATTGTTGAATGCAGTATTAACGGTAAGAGCAAATGAACCAGCTAGCCATGCTAAAATTGGATGGATGGATTTTACCAATGCAGTAATTCAGAAGATATCAAATGAAAAGAAAGGTATTGTTTTCCTTTTATGGGGTAAATTTGCTCATGAAAAGCAAATTTTTATTGATGCTACCAAACATCATATCCTAAAAGCAGCTCATCCATCTCCTTTTAGTGCAGACAAAGGTTTTTTTGGATGCAAGCATTTTAGTAAAACCAATGAATTATTAATGCAACAAGGAATAGAACCAATCAACTGGAAATTATGAGTTTGAAAAAAATATTACTGGATATTTTCGCTAGGATTTGGGCTTTTTGGGGCTTAATAAGTTTTATGGTTACTTTTTTAATCATTCTCATTCCATCCTTATTAACTGCATTATTTCCTGAACCAAAAGGGATTGGTTATTTTATTAAAGTGGCCAAATGTTGGATGACTGTTTGGTTGAATCTGATTGGATGTCCGGTTAGTACAAAAGGAGAAAAAAATTTTAAGAAGGGGAAAACCTATATTGTAACATGCAATCACAATGCATTGTTGGATATTCCACTCTCCTCTCCTTTTATTCCTGGAGCAAATCAAACCATTGCAAAAAAAGATTTTTTAAAAGTTCCATTATTTGGATGGTATTACAACAGGGGTTCTGTTATTGTAGACAGACATAGTGATGCAAGCAGGAGAAAAAGTTTCGAATTAATGAAAGCCGCTTTAGACAAAGGAATGCATATGTGTATCTATCCTGAAGGAACAAGAAATAAAACGGATCAACCATTAAAAAAGTTTTATGATGGGGCATTTAAATTGGCCATAGATACCAATCATGCAATCATTCCCGCGGTAATTTTTAACACTAAAAAAGCATTGAGCTCCAACTATTTTTTCTATTTGTTACCAAAGAAATTATCCATTCATTTTCTGCCTGCCATAGAACCTGATAATTTAACTGTTGATGAATTAAAGCAAAAAGTGTTTGATACAATGCGGGCATACTACACAGAAAACAATAATTAATAAGAATTAGAAATTAGCATTAGAGAAAGTTCTGCTTCGGTTGATTCTTAAGTCTCTTAAAATACCTGATTTAGGACTTACGGTAATATTAAATGAACGGTATAAGCCAACGGGATTAACATTGATTGATAATTGCCAACAATGCATTTCTCGAGTTATGAAAGTACTTAATTGTTGAAGGCTTCTTCTTGTAATATCAAAATAGCCAGTAGCACCTACTTTCCATTTATCGGTTAAACTAAAATCTCCATTAAAATTAATGGATGAAAAAGTTTCAGTTTTGAAGCCACTAAAGTCTGGCAATAATACTCTTGTAAAATTGAATGAGTAAGATAAATTGATACTCCAAGGAATATTAAAGTCAGTAAATTCAGCTGGGTTAGCTCTGGCGAATTGAAGTTGTCTTTGCTGTTCATCAGGAGTCATAAAAGGATCTACTGAAATGTTATTATTTTTTTCCGATTCACCATCCTTAGATTTACTTTTAAAAGAAGTAGACAATGCAATATTTCCACTCGTAATTCTTCCGAATTTAAAATTGGCAGGATCCCATAAAATACGATTAACTCTGTATCCTTGTTTGTCTACATCATAAGGATCTAAATTGGCACCGGCAGTAATATTCACTTTTTCAAACAAAGTACTTCTTGCATAAATATTAAAATTGCCCAATTGAAAACTATCTGCTAGAAAGTTATAGGACGAATTAAAACCAAATCCATCGATTAGTTTCACTTTCCTTCCTTTTTTATCAGCAGTGTCTTTGGAGTCTTTCAATTTCATTTCTAATAGGTTGTCAACTCCAAAACCCATTCCTCCAAAAGCACCTTCACCAAAAGAACCTATAATTCCACCTTGATATTTTGATAGCCTTACAGTTCTTCCACTTGTATCAACTTGTGTAGTATAATGGTATTTTTTACCGAAATCAGGTTGATAGTTGATAGAAATAGTGGGCCTAATCTCGTGGCGAATGGCCATAATATTACTCTTTGGTTTAAACTTATAGGTTCCAAAAATCCTTGTATTTAACCCAATTCCAAAACTCATTTGTCGGGCAGTATAAAACCCCTTTTGTTTTAATGTGTCCACCTTTTGTGTAGTGTTATTCCAAGACAATAAAAATTGTTGTCCATACCACCTTTCTTCGTAAGAAACGCTTGGTGCTATTGTAATAGCTCCAAATGAAGGCAAAGAAAGCGTTATTGGAATATTGTGTATGGCACCATATTGCATGGTATCTAAAACACGATTGATGTTAAATGCTGTATCATAAAATGAAAGTTGATTTTGTAAATTTCCGCTATAGCCAATTCCGATTTTTTCATACCATTTTCCTGAACCAATTTGATCGGCTTTTTGAAATGGATATTTGGTTACCATATTGAAATTGACAGTAGGTAAATTCATATTGACCAATCTGGTATTGCTGTTTTGATTGTGGTTTAAGTTGAGTGATAAATTGTATTTTCCTCCCCAATCTTTTCCATAGCTTACCGATGAACTAATTTGATTTTGAAAATTTATAAATGGATTGTTTAACACCGTTTGGTTAAACCGAGTACTTCCAAAATTTACATTGGCAGAAAAATTTGTTCCTGGCCTAGCTCTATTATCTCTGCTATGCGTCCAGTTAATCATGAAAGACCTGAAACTATTGAACTCATCTTTACTGGAAGTATTGTTATTCAACGACTTGGTATTTTGAAAAGTCAAATTAAAATTTCCTGTATATGCATAGCGTTTGATGTATTTAGAATTTAGATTTAAACTCCAACCACCAAATGAATAAATATTGGCCCTTGCTGTGGCGTCTACATTGTCGCTTAAAACTTTGTAATATCCCAAGCCTTCTAATCCCAATCCAAAATCTGGGCTTGCATTGAATGCTGGAGGTAATATGCCCGAGTGTCTTCCTTGACTAAGTGGAAATATGCCAAAGGGTATACCTATCGGCATTGGAACACCTTCAAATTCGGGAAAAGATGGACCTGCAATACCCAACTTATTATTGATAATTTTCATTTTAGCTGTTCTGAAATTATAATGTGGAGTATCCAAATTACAGGTAGTAAATCGGGCTCTTCGGGCAAAGACCTCAGTGGTACTGATTTTCTTCAGATCAACTGCATTCACGTAAATCTCCCCTTCCTGAAAAAAAGTATTTTTGGTTAGGCCTTTTCCGGTTTTCATATTGAAGAATATGGAGTCGCTGACCGATTTCATTTCTCCTTGAAAAAACTGTGGTTTACTCATCGGATTGCCGGTAGAATCTCTAGCGCCATAGGCTTTTACCAATTGTGTTTGCTGGTCGTATTGAATGGTAGCTGCCTCAAGTTTTATATCGGTATAATCCACTTTTGCTTTTCCATATAAAATGAACTCTTTTGTAGAAATTATCAAGACTCCAGAATCTTCAGCAGTATATTGTATTGGTGCATCTATAGAGTCTTTTGAGATGGTTAAGGTATCAACCACATTTCTTAGACTGTCTTTACGCGTTGTATCTAATTTTTGCCTTAAACTGTCGTTTTGAGGTAGAATTTGGTAAAAATGAGCGGCAAATAGGTTTTCTGTATGAAATGTTAATATCCCCAAAATAAGGGTCAGAACAATAGCCAGCCTAGTTTTTACGTTAATTTTAAGGATTCTACTCATGATCAGGTTAGCAAAATTAAGTCTAAACTATCTAAATGGGTAATATGCACATTCCCTTTAACGAAATGATATGATGAAAAGATATATTGTTCCTTCGATTTTGTTAAGTATTTGCTTAATTTTTTGTAGTTCATTTACAGATAATGACAAAAAACCTTTGCAAAAACAGCCCCTTAAAAGGATTGTTATCGATGCTGGGCATGGGGGAAGTGATGGCGGCGCGAGGGGCAAGTATTCTAATGAAAAGGACATTTGCTTAGCAATTGCATTGAAGTTGGAAAAAATGATGGGGGAAGCAATACCCGATGTTGAAATAGCTATGACTCGAAGGAATGATGTTTATGATAATGTTACTAAAAAAGCCGAGATAGCCAATTCATTTAAAGGAGACTTATTCCTTTGTATCCATGCAAATAGTGCAGATCCAATCAGGCATTCTGAATTTGTAGGCTATAAAACGGAAACCTATTATAAAGGAAAAGGCAAAAAGAAAAAAAAATATACCAGAAAAGTAAAAGATTATAGGTATTGGACTTCCCCAAATCCGGCAAGGGGAACCGAAACATTTATATATCCAGTTGATAAAACAAATGGAAGAATGAGTGCGCTCAGCAAAAATGAAGCAATTGACATGGACAGTGTTTCATTAAAAGCGATGCAAGATTTAGAGAAAAATGATCCTACCAAGATGATGTTATTGAGTATGAAAACCCAAACTTTTTTTCAAAGAAGTGCGGATTTAGCACTTACAATTGAAGAGGAGTTTAAGAAAGTAGGAAGAGTTAGCAGAGAGGCCAAACAGCGAAAAGAAGGCATTTTTGTACTGTATGCAGTTGCTATGCCAGCTGTATTGGTAGAAACAGGGTTTATTTCTAATCCAGAAGAAGAAGATTACTTAAATAGTGAAGAAGGGCAAAATGAAATTTGTGAAGTCTTAATTAAAGCGGTTAAAAGGTATAAGTTTTCTTTAGAAAAGCAATTAGGGAATACAGGAAATGCTGTCCTTCAAAAATAGTATATCCTTTTATTTTAATGATTTACCCATTTAGAAACCCTAAATTTGTAACATAATTGAGTAACCATTATAAAAATGGTTAAGTCTACATCAATCGCAAAGACAATGACAATTTCGAACGAAACAAAAGTTGGTGCATTAACGGCCATTTCTATTACTTTATTAATTCTTGGATTTAATTTTTTAAAAGGGAAAACCATTTTAAAAACAGGTAATTATTTGCATGCAAAATATGCTGATACAAAAGGCATTATGATTTCTAACCCCGTTTACGTAAATGGGTATCAGGTTGGTGCTGTTGCCGATATCGAAAATGAAGATGAATCATTAAAAAGCATCATTATCTCCATTAAATTGAAAGGCGATTATAAAATACCACAAAATTCAACAGCAGTAATCAACAGCAATCCTTTGGGAACACCTAGTATTGATATTCGTCTTGGCAATTCGAACACTTTTTTTAATTCTGGTGATACCATTGCTACCGCTTCTACCTCAGGTTTGCTAGGGGGTGTAATGGATAAACTTAGTCCAGTAGCTGATCAATTAAAAGAAACCATTAAGCGTCTTGATGAGGTGATGAAAAACATTAATACTATTTTTGATCCTACAACCAAGAATAATTTACAGTCGGTAATTGCCAATGTAAATAAAACCACCGCTAGCTTAGTTGCTTCTTCAGCATCTTTAGAATCAATGCTACAAGCTCAAACAGGTACGATTGCACAATCCATGCAAAACGTAAATAGTTTTACGAAAAACCTGAGCGAGAATAACGATAAAATCACTAAGACTTTAGAGAATGTAAGCAAAGCATCAGATAATTTTTCAAAAGCAGATATCAATGGATCAGTTGAGCATTTAAAAACAGCTATTACCAACCTAAATGCTATTTTGGCAAAAATAAATTCAAATGAAGGTTCAATGGGTAAATTGATGAATGACCCTGCATTGTACAATAACTTGAATAATACCATTAAGAGTGCCAATATTTTAGTAGATGATTTGCGTTTACACCCTAAGCGATATGTAAGTTTATCTGTATTTGGTAAAAAAGACAAAACAGGGCCACTGACAGCACCAATTGCAGATTCTATCAATAGAAAATAATCAATGATTGCAAATAAAATTGGATACTTATTCTTATTACTTGTATTGATTGTTACCCCTTCTATCCTATTCGCACAAAGGCAAGATAATGATACCACTATTAGAGAAGGTAAAAGGCTGGATATCGTCTTTGCTGAAAGATACAACTATCAAAAACTAGATTCAATTAATGAATTTATTTCATTGGTTGGAAAAGTTCAGGTTAAACAAGGCAGTACATTGTTTTTTGCAGATAGCGCAGTTTTAAATAGGCAAATCAATTCTTTGGAAGCATTTGGGAATGTTCATATTAATGATGCGGATAGTATTCATACATATGCCCAATACTTAAAATATTTAGGGAAAGAAAAAAAAGCCTATCTCAAAAATAAAGTAAGACTTACTGATGGCAAGGGTGTGCTTACAACAGAGGAATTGGAATATGATGTGAATGTAAAAATTGGTACTTATTTAAAAGGTGGAAAATTGGTAAGTGAAAAAACCACACTTACCAGTATAGAGGGCTTTTATTATGGTGATACAAGAGATGTTATTTTCAAAAGAAAAGTGGTGATGATTGACCCTGAAAATAAAATCACCAGTGATACTTTGCAATACAATACAGGAACCAAGATTGCAACATTCACTTCTCCAACCAATATATTAAATACCAAAGAAAAAAGAACCATTAAAACCAGAGAAGGTTTTTATGATATGAAGAATAAAAAAGGAGAATTGTATAAAAGATCGATTATTGATGATAGTACTTATACTTTTACTGCTGATGATATGGCATTTGACGATTCTACAGGATTGGCAGAATTCAGGGGCAATGCAGTTTACCGAGGAAAAGATACTGCACAGGGTTTCGACATGATTGCCAATAATATCAAAACCAATAAAAAAAACAATTCCTTGTTAGCAACACAGAAACCATTGTTGCTTATCAAACAAGGCATAGATTCAATTTATATTACTGCTGATACTTTGTATTCTGCTAAACTTTCTGATTTTATGAAAACCAGAAATGTTCCGCAAATCCGAGAAACGAAACCAACCCCATTTTTAACGGATAAAAATGTAGAAGATAGTAGCGATAAATTTTTCGAAGCGTTTTTTAATGTGAGGATATTTTCTGACTCATTACAAGCTGTAGGAGATAGTTTGTTTTATTCATTAAAAGACTCTGTTTTTCGATTGTTTAAATCGCCCATTGTATGGGCACAGGAAAATCAAATTACAGGAGACACCATTTACCTTTTTATAAAAGAAAAGAAGCCGGAAAGATTATTTGTATTTGAAAATGCGATGGCAATCAATCGGGTTGATAGTAGTGAATATTTTAATCAACTTAAAGGAACAACCATCAATGCTTTTTTTACAGATGGCAAAATTGACAAGATGCGCTCTAAGGGCAATGCTGCCAATATCTATTATGCCCAAGATGATTTTAAAAAGTTTATTGGAGTAAATAAATCTTCATCAGATGTTATTGATGTGCTTTTTGATGATGGAAAACCGCAGAAGGTTTTATTCCTGCGAGACTTAGAAGGAACCACCTATCCCATGAGACAAATCAATCACAATGAACTTAGATTAAGGGGATTCAATTGGTTGGATGCGAAAAGGCCTAAATCTAAATTTGATATTTTATCTAATTAATTGTTAATGCCACTATTTTATTTCATAAAAAACAAACTTATTGTTTCACTCAAAGAGTTTATGCATGATAGTAGGTCTATTGGTATTATTTTATTATCTGCTACAGCAATTTCTTTATTATTAACCAACATTTCGGTTAGTTCTACTTGGTATCAACATTTCTGGGAGTTAAGTTTTGACGGATCCAACAATCATCATATTCATATTGGGTTTTTCAATTTGCCCAATACTTTATTGACTATCATCAATGATTTTATGATGGCCATTTTCTTTTTCTTGGCCGGATTGGAAATAAAAAGAGAATTGACTCATGGCGAATTGTCTTCTTTTAAACAATCTTTATTGCCCATTGTAGCTGCAATTGGCGGCATGATTGTACCAGCAATCATTTATACTCAATTTAATAAAGGCACACCATTTATGCATGGCTGGGCTGTTCCAATGGCTACTGACATTGCTTTTACATTGGGTGTAGCATCATTGCTAGGAAAACGAATTCCGATTTCTTTAAAAATATTTATTACTGCACTAGCCATTATTGATGATTTAGGTGCCATTATTGTAATTGCTTTATTTTATGGAGATCAATTGCAATTAATGTATCTTTTACTAGCCTTAATAATCGTAGTTGTTTTATGGTTTTTAAATAAGAAAAAAAATCATTTTGGATGGTTGAATTGGCTTTTAGGCTTGTTATTATGGTATATGATGTTCAACTCGGGCATTCACGCTACAATTGCTGGAGTAATATTTGCTTTCACAGTACCTGTAAATAAATTAAGTTCATTAGAACTGAAGTTTCATCCTTATGTATACTTTATCATCATGCCAATTTTTGCTTTGGCCAATACAGCCATTGTTTTTCCGGAAAATAGTTTTCAATTATTAAATACTACCTATAGCTGGGGAATATTTTTTGGATTGTTGTTTGGCAAGCCAATTGGAATAGTGTTGGCTTGTTATGTAATGGTAAAAAATCAGTTTGCCAAATTGCCATTGAGCACCAATTGGCATCAATTAATTGGAGCTGGAATTCTTGCAGCAATTGGTTTCACGATGAGTATATTTATATCTACGCTTGCGTTTAAAAACAATCTAGAACAAGATATTGCAAAGATTGCCGTTTTAATTACAAGTTTTTTAGCCATAATTATTGGGTATATTTGGTTTATTTATGCAAAAAAACTTTTCTAGCTATTAAGTAGCAAATTTAATATGGCTATTAACAGGATCATATTAATTAAGATCAGATACTTCCTATGCTTTCTATTGATTTTTCTTATCGTTACCCCTTCGTTTTCTCAATCAATTAAAGAAGATTCAGTTTTTTTTCTGGCAAATAAAAAAGGATTATTGGGAAAGATTGGAAAATCTGTTTCGGTAAATAGTTTGCCTTCTAGTTTGCCCAACAATGGTGCTTTTAATAATGAATCCATCTTTTTGCCATTCAAAGGAAAAATTATTCGGAAAATATTGATACAGAAACTTGGTTTCAATAAATCAATTTATGATACCCTCAATAATAAAAAAACCATTTTAACCAAGCTTGGAGATGCATTGCATACCAGTACTCGAAAGCAAGTAATAAGAAACAATTTGTTTTTTTCCGAAGGTGATTCTTTGTATCCAAGTTTATTAGCAGATAACGATAAATATTTACGAGACTTGAGTTTCTTACAAGATGCAGCAATATTGGTAAGTGATGAATTTATTAGCAAAGATTCTGTAGATTTAATTGTTGTAGCCAAAGATGTTTTTCCACTCGGAGGAAGCCTTAGTGAAGCCAGTACAGATATGGTCATTTTTGAAATGAATGATGATAATTTATTTGGATCAGGTGATCGAATACAAATTCAGCATCTAATAGACTCAAGACGCAAAACGAATTATGGTTTTGGAGCAGAATACCGAAAACGAAATTTAGGGGGCAGTTTTATCAACTTAACCATGGGATACAACAACCAGAATCCATCATTTAATTCTGGAAGAAGGGAGGAGCAATCTATATATATAAAAGGAGAACTTCCTTTGGTTAGCCCCTACCACTCTATTACAGGTGCTTTTGAATTATCAAACAATTCAACCAAGAATCTTTATGTTGAAGATTCGCTTTATCAAAAATTTGACCAATACAGCTATAATATACTTGATACCTGGATTGGATTGAGCATTGGAGCTAGAAGTCAATTAAAATATAATTTCTTTACAAGAAAAAAACAATTGATTTCGATAAGATTGGTTAACAGAGATTTTAGTTCAGTACCTACCATCACTGCTAAAACCTATGATAGCAGGTATACTGATTTAAAAGGTGTTTTAAGTAGTTTCACTATATTTCAACAAGACTTTTATCATACCAATTTTATATATGGATTTGGCAGAAATGAAGATATTCCAGAGGGATTTAACTTGTCTTTTACGGGAGGATGGACCAATCAACATCAATTTACTAGATTGTATGTAGGAGCAGATTATCAAAGAAGCTATTTTGGAAAAAACAGCAGGTATTTCAATTACAATATAAAATTAGGTGGCTATTACAACAATAGCAGATTGGAAGATATTGCTTTTTTAGCAAGTGCAGAGGCATTTACTAAGTTGCGAAAATTGGGAAACTCAACATGGTATCTCAGGCATTTTATAAGTGGCAGTTTTGCCCAACAAATCAATACTTTTCTAAATGATCCATTGAGATTGTCCAGTATCTATGGTTTACCTGTTTCCAGAAATCCAACCACTATTTCTTCTGGCAGAACCACTATTAATATGGAGTCTGTCTTTTACAATACTTGGAGTTTAGCAGGCTTTAGGTTTGCCCCTTTTGGGTTTGCCAATTTTTCTTATTTAAAAACAAGCGGTGCAGCAATATTTAATGGAGAATTTTATAGCACCTTTGGTGCTGGGGTTAGAACAAGAAATGAAAACCTGGTTTTTGGCACTATGGAGCTAAAAGCATTCTATTTTCCAAGAACCATTGATAACATGCGTCATTGGAATATTACTTTTACCACCGACCTTAAATTCAGGTATAGCACTCAATTGGTTAAGCGTCCGGATGTTGTACAAATAAATTAATTAACCGTTTATCCGAATTTCTTAGATAATATCAACTTTTTTTCTTCAATTTCGTTTTATAATAAATGTTATTTATGAAAAAATCAATATTGTTTTCTGCAATTCTACTGGTTTTGATAACCATTGGATCTGCATGCGCCCAAAAGCCAAGTCCACCAGCCACTGCATCTGCTACATTACAAAACGGCACATTAATTACCATCAATTATAGTTCTCCTGCATTAAAAGGAAGAACCATTGGTAAAGATGTAGAGCCAATGCAGGGGAAAGTTTGGAGGGCTGGCGCAAATGATGCCACCGTATTTGAAATTACCAAAGATGCAATGGTCAATGGAAAAGCTTTGCCAGCTGGTAAATATGGTTTCTTTGCCATTAATAATGGAAACGATTGGACCCTTATTTTCAATAAAACCTGGAAACAATGGGGTGCCTTTAGTTATAAAGAGGCCGATGATGCGTTAAGGGTAAATGTGTCATCAAGCACCACTAATACATCAATGGAGCGTTTAACTTATGGCATTTCTAGTAAGGGTAATGTATCTTTAAATTGGGGTACTTTACAGATAGATTTCACTGTTAAATAGCTTTTTATTTATTTTTTTGAACCTGCAGCCCCAAACTGCAGGTTTTTTATTGACTTAAAGCAACTATTGGTTCCATTAATTGTAATAGGTATACAATAATTACTGTTTTATGGTACAAGCCTATAATTTTCTAGCTAGTTGGCAGTTGTTTCCTGAAAAATGTATTTTCGATAATGGTTTGGCGCCCAAGAATGGCAATTACAAGATAGAAAGTATCCAAAATGGCCATGCAATTTCACTTATAAGCAATTGGGTAAATATAGACAATGAAGCTTTTTACAGCCAATATGAAATTATACCTGATAATCTTTCAAGACCTTTTAACAATGAAGCGTTGGCCAATACCTACATTGCCAATATCGTTGATTCATCAACCCTTCAAATTGAATTTTTTAAAAACGATGTTCTTGTTTTAAAAGTAGTTCATGAAATAATGCCCAATGGGTATTTAAAAATTACGCATACCGGTATTAATAAAGAGCAAAATCCTTTTAATAATATCGAAATATATCACAAACAACTAAGTGTTTTACCTTATGCATCATCTGTTTCAGGAGTTGTGATTAGGCCAACTAAGGAAGGCGTAATTAAGCACAAAGCCTTGAGTGCAATGGAAGATCAAACCAATATGCAACTTGATCAGATAAGACAACAAATAGAATTATTGGCTAAACAAGCACAAGAAATCAAGAAGCGCAAAGAATTGAGTATGATGATTTATGAGACCCGACTAACTTTTAAACCTCAAATTGGCCATACCTATCATTTGTATGAAAAAAACGATGGCGCATATCTACTTTCTTTAGTAGCTCCGAACGAATGGGGTAAATCTGGACCATTCAAACAATTTGTATCATCTGTGAAATTATTGGCAGATCATACTTGGGTGGAAATTTCTGCTTAAAAATATTAATTACTGAATGACCAAAAAAGGCTGTTCTTGATAGAACAGCCTTTTACAATTATAAAAATGCTAGGTTTATTTTGCTAATTTCTTTTGTAATTCAACATCAATAGCATCCAAAAACTCTTCTGTATATAAATAATGTTCGCCATGTTTTACTTTATTGCCATAAATACAAACAGCTAAGTCTTTGGTCATTTTTCCACTCTCTACAACTTCTACGCAAACAGTTTCTAGTGCTGTACAAAAATCAACAAGTGCTTGATTATTGTCTAATTTGCCCCTGAATTCCAATCCTCTTGTCCAAGCAAAAATCGATGCAATTGGATTGGTTGATGTAGGATTCCCTTTTTGATATTCCCTAAAATGTCTAGTAACTGTGCCATGAGCGGCTTCTGCTTCCATCACTTTTCCATCAGGTGTAACCAAGGTAGAAGTCATCAATCCCAAAGAACCAAATCCCTGTGCAACTGTATCACTTTGCACATCACCATCATAATTTTTACAAGCCCAAACAAAATTACCATTCCATTTCAAAGCACTTGCAACCATATAATCAATCAATCGATGCTCATAGGTAATTCCTGCGTTTACATACAATTGTTTAAACTCTTTTTGGTAGATGTCCTCAAAAATATCTTTAAAGCGACCGTCATATTTCTTTAAAATAGTATTCTTAGTAGATAAATACAAAGGCCATTTCTTAATCAATGCTTGATTGAAACAAGCTCTTGCAAAACCAATAATACTTTCATCGGTATTGTACATAGCAAGAGCTACCCCATCTCCTTTAAAATTAAATACTTCAAATTCTTGAACCGTTCCATCTTCGCCTTCAAATTTAACGGTTAGTTTACCTTTGCCCTTGGTTACAAAATCAGTAGCTCTGTATTGATCTCCAAATGCATGTCGGCCAATACAAATGGGTGCTGTCCAATTTGGAACTAAACGAGGTACGTTTTTACAAACAATGGGTTCTCTAAAAACAGTTCCATCTAAAATATTTCTAATGGTTCCATTAGGACTTTTCCACATTTGCTTGAGTTTAAATTCAGCAACTCTTGCTTCATCAGGTGTAATTGTGGCACATTTAATACCAACACCATATTGTTTAATTGCATTGGCTGCATCGATGGTTACCTGATCATTGGTTTCATCACGATATTCCATACCTAAATCGTAATATTTAATATCCAATTCTAAGTAGGGTAAAATCAATTTTTCTTTAATAAACTTCCAAATAATTCTGGTCATTTCATCTCCATCCAGTTCAACAACTGGATTGGCTACTCTAATCTTTTGTGCCATTTAAAGCTATTTATGTGATTTTAAAAGGTCAAATATATTGAAAAATTCAGCATGATCTATGTTTATACATTCACTATCAATACAGGTATTGATAGTTGATGCCTAACATCTTCAATTGTTTCTCCAAAAATATAGTCTTTCAGGCCTGCATGTCTGTGGGCTCCCATAACCAGCATATCAGCCTTGGTTTCTTTTACAATCCGAACAATTTCATTCACTCGATGATGGTACCCTAAAATACCTTCAACTTGATATCCTTTTTCCGACAATTGATTAATATAAGAGGCTAACCTTTCTTTGTCTTTTCTTGTTTCAGCGTCGTCGCTTGCGGCATCTAAATATTTTGCAGAAACACTTTCTACAATGTGCAATAGAATATAATTTACTTGTTTGTTTCCTTGAGCCAAGGCATGTGCGATCAATTTTTCATCGGATGCAGAAAACTCTAAGGCAATAGCAATATTTTGCAACTGGTTTACTTGTAAATCTTCCAATTGAATGGTATCGCCATGCATCAAACTTTCTTTGGCAATTTTCCTTTTTTGTAATAATGGATAAAAAGTCATTGTTAGAAATAACCATATGAAGGCAAGAATTGCCAAAACAATCATTAGCTTATACCCGATTTCTATTGATGAATTCAATAGGAAAATGGCTTCATTGGAAACAAGGTTTACATTCAGTGTAACCAAAATAGCAGCAACCAACCATGCAAATATTTTGGTTGATTTGCTAATGGCAAATTCTCCCATAGCTGATTTGTCGCTCACAAAATGAATTAAGGGGATTACTGCAAATCCTAACTGTAGACTTAGTATAACTTGGCTAAAAACCAACAAGTCGTCTACTTTTTCAACACCGTATATTAAAATCACCAAAACAGCAGGAACAATGGCAATTAAACGAGTGATTAATCTTCTAAGCCATGGATTAATTCTTAATTGCAAATAACCTTCCATAACTATTTGACCAGCAAGTGTTCCTGTTAAAGTAGAGCTTTGACCAGCAGCAATTAAAGCAACCGCAAAAAGGATGGGGGCCAATTCGGAACCTAGTAAAGGAGCAAGTAATCTATGTGCATCTTCAATCTTTGCAACTTGGGTATTGCCTGTTTTAAAAAACACAGTAGCAGCTAAAACCAATATGGCTGTATTTACCAAAAAAGCAGCATTTAAGGCAATAGAACTATCAATAAAATTGTATTTCAATGCTTTTTTAATGCCTTCTTTATTTGGAGCAATTTTTCTAGTTTGAACCAATGCGGAATGGAGGTATAAATTATGTGGCATCACAGTTGCTCCAATAATTCCCACTGCAATGTACAATGCGGTATTGTTGAGTGAACTTGGGATTAATCCCTTAGCTACTTCCAACATTGGAGGCTGAGCAAGTATAATTTGTACTAAAAAAGAAGCTCCAATTACAGCTACCAGCCCAATAATAAAGGCTTCCATTTTTCTTATGCCATATTGCTGTAACAATAAAAACAAAAAAGTATCCAATACCGTAATAGCAGTTCCCCATACGATTGGTATTCCAGTTAATAAATGAATACCAATGGCCATACCCAATACTTCAGCTAAATCACAGGCAGCAATGGCCAATTCTGCAAGAATATATAAGCAAAAATTTACCAATGGAGGATACACTTCTCTATTGGCTTGAGCCAAATCCCTTCTTCTAACAATACCCAATCTGGCGCTTAGGCTTTGCAATAACAAGGCCATTAAATTACTCATTAATAAAACCCATATCAATTTGTATCCAAATTGAGCACCACCTTGTAAATCGGTAGCCCAATTACCTGGATCCATATAACCTACACTTACCAAATATGCCGGTCCTATATATGCCAAAATCCTTTTAAAGCCTTTTCTAGGCAAAGTCGTATCTACCGACTCGTGTACTTCACTCAATGAATTTGCTGGATCTATCCTCATGCATCAATAATTGTGATAAATCTAAATTGATTCATCCATCTTAACAAACAAAAAACGGACAAAACCACTATAAAGTGTAATTTTATTACAAATAATTGGGTATGCATAGATGGATTGGGGCATTGTTCATTTTATTCTTAGTTGGCTGCAAAGAAAAACCAATTGACTTTTCAGGTGAAGTGCCTTTAAAGCAAAAAGATTTTTTTGGTGTTTTTAAAGCGATGAACCTGCCCTATGCTGTATCAGATACCAATATTGATAAATCTGCAGATACAATTACCATAGGTTTAAAAGCTTTTTTACAATTTTTTCCGGATAGTGCTTTCAATACCCTTACAGGGAAAAATAGAAAATTCAACATTCACCCAATAGGAAAAATTGAAAAAGAAAAAGAGCATTATTACCTGGCCATCATTGAACAAAAAAAAATTAAAAAATTGGTTGTATTTGTAACTGATAAAAAAAATAATTTTCTTGGGTCTAAAGAATTATTGCACAACGATTATAAAGATGAATATGCACATTCATTGAACATTAATAAAGAGCCTACTTTTTTAATCAGTAAAGAAAAAATGGGAAAAGACAATCAACTTCAATTTTCCAGGGCTGGTTGGGTATACAATGATGTAGGTATTTTTATGGTTGTAATTAACGATTCTAATGAAGATCCAAAAAAGTCTGAAGTAATCAATCCTATCGATACTTTACCCAAGAAAAATAAATTCAGTGGAGATTATATTAAAGACAAAAAAAACTATGTCTCCATTAGAGATGGAAAAGATTTGAACAATTATGCTTTTTTTATTCATTTTGAGAGAAATGAAGGTGCTTGTACAGGCGAACTAAAAGGCAACCTGCAAATAAAAACTCCCAATAGTGGCGTATTCAATGAAAATGGAGATCCTTGTATTATTGATTTCAAATTCGCAAAAAATGAAATTACCTTAAAAGAACAAGGCAGTTGTGGCAATCATCGAGGAATCAAATGTTTTTTTAATGATTCTTTTATTAAAAAGAAAGAACCCAAACAAAAAAGTCTAAAAAAGAAATAGTGATCGCTTGAACAAAACGTTGTTCCACCTCCACCTATGTTAATGTGTAAAAATCACATTGTACATTTTTCGCTTAACTTGCATGAAAAAAGATAATCAAATAATGATTTATGAGTTTTAGAAATTACAAAGTTCCCTATGCTATTAATGATCAATATGCTAAAAAAGCAGCTTATTTTTCGATGGAATTTGCTATTCACCAACCCTTAAAAATTTACAGTGGTGGATTGGGCTATTTGGCAGGCTCGCATTTAAGAAGTGCCTATGAATTGAGTCAAAACATGATTGGTATTGGAATCTTATGGAAATATGGTTATTACGATCAAGCAAGAAATCAAGACCAAACATTACAGGTAACATTCATGGAAAAAAATTATAGTTTCCTAGAAGATACAGGCATCAAGTTTCAAATATTAATTCACGAACATCCTGTTTGGGTTAAAGCCTATTATTTAAATCCAGAAACATTTAAAAGTGCTCCCTTGTTTTTATTGAGTACTGATTTGCCAGAGAACGATTATATATCTCAAACCATCACCCATAGATTGTATGATGCCAATGTGGCAACCAAAGTTGCTCAATTTATATTGTTGGGTGTGGCTGGCGCAAAATTGATTGATGAATTGTCTTTTAATCCAGATGTGTACCATTTAAACGAAGCACATGGCATTTCTTCGGCATTTTATTTGCTCAACAAATTCAAGAGTGTTGAAAAAGTTCGAGCACATTTGGTATTCACAACCCATACTCCAGAAGAAGCCGGTAATGAAAAGCATGATATTTATTTATGCCATAAAATGAGTTATTTCTGTGGATTGAGTATAGATGAAGTAAGAAAACTTACAGGCATAAAAGATGATCAATTCAATCACTCATTGGCTGCACTTCGATTTGCCCGTAAAGCCAATGGAGTATCCGATTTGCATGGGGTTGTTAGTAGAGATATGTGGAAAGATTACGAAGGCATTTGCCCAATCACTTCTATTACCAATGCGCAGAATTGGTTTTATTGGTCAGACAAACAGATGTATAAAGCGTTGGAAGCAAAAGATGATGCTGTTTACGATGATCGAAAAAAGTTTTTAAAGAAAAGAGCTTTTGAAATTGTAGCCGATCAAACAGGAAAGGTTTTCGATCCCAATGTTTTAACCATCGTTTGGGCTCGAAGGTTTGCTGGATACAAGCGTGCTGATATGCTTACTTACGATATGGATCGATTTGAAAAAATGCTCAACAATACCAAGTATCCTGTTCAAGTTATTTGGGCCGGCAAACCATATCCAGTAGATTACCCGGCTATATCTCAATTCAACAACTTGGTTCATTTGAGCAAGAATTACAAAAATGTTGCCGTGTTAGTAGGATATGAATTGGCGTTGAGTAAACGTTTAAAACAAGCAGCTGATGTTTGGTTGAATAATCCAAGAGTTCCAAGAGAAGCGTCAGGTACTTCTGGAATGACAGCAGCAATGAACGGAGCAGTAAATTTTTCAACTGATGATGGTTGGATACCCGAATTCATCAATCATGGAAACAATGGCTTTGTAGTGCCGAAGGCAGATTATGCTAATATGTCTCAACACGATCAGGATGAATATGATTTAAACAAAGCTTATGAAATCTTAGAACAACAAATCATTCCAATGTATTATGATAATTATGATACCTGGAGACAAATCATGAAAAATGGCATGATGGATGTTCGTTTTCAATTTGACAGCAACCGCATGGCACATGAGTATTATGAAATCATGTATAAATAATTTCCCTATTAAACAGCGTAGAGATCAATACCCTCCGAGTGAGGGTATTTTTTTGTGCATACTTAACCTTTCTGCTGTAGATTTGTTATACATATATGGCAAATAAAATTATCGTTGCAATTACCGGTGCTAGCGGATCTATTTATGCTAAAATGATCTTAGATAGGTTGGTTTTATTAAAAGATCAATATGAGGCTGTTGGAATGGTTATGAGCAAAAATGCCAAAGATGTATGGCAAACCGAATTGGGCAATCAAGCATACCTGAATTATCCTTTTCCAACCTATGAAAAGCATGATTTTACTGCACCATTTGCTTCAGGATCTGCCAAGTATAATACCATGATTGTAGCACCTTGCAGTATGGGCACTTTAGGGAGAATTGCATCAGGAATCAGCGATGATTTAGTTACCAGAGCTGCAGATGTAATTTTAAAAGAAAGAAGAAAATTGATTTTACTTGCAAGAGAAACACCTTATAATCTTATTCATATTCGCAATATGGAAACCGTTACATTGGCTGGAGGAATCATTTGCCCTGCAACCCCATCATTTTATAGTTTGCCTAAAACAATTGAAGAATTGGCAGGTACAGTTGTAGATCGAGTTTTAGATTTGGCTGGTTTGGATATTCAGTCTTATAGATGGGGCACTCAAAAATAAAACCGATAGACTAATTCAATTGTGAATTTATCTACCGGTCTTTTTATTTTCTATTTTACGATTCTAATATCTATTCTACGATACTGAAAAGAATATCAGTGACGTAGACCCATTTAAGACTCTGCCTTGGCTTCTTCTTCTTCAATTCTTTCTTTAAATGTGAAAGTTATTTGACCCAATTCTTTATCAAGATCAGCAACCAAAACATCTCCTTGTTTGATGGTCATTTTCATGATTTCTTCAGCCAAAGGATCTTCTAAGTATTTTTGAATGGCCCTGTGTAATGGACGTGCACCAAATTGAACATCATAACCTTTATCAGAAATAAATTCTTTGGCTTCCGCTGTTAATTCTAAAGAAAATCCAAGATTATGCAATCGTTTAGATACGCCTGTCATTAAGATATCAATAATATTAAAGATGTTTTCTTTTGTTAAAGAATTAAACACAACAACATCATCTATTCTATTTAAGAATTCTGGAGAAAAAGTACGCTTTAAAGCCTTTTCAATTACTGCTTTGTTGTTTTCTTCGGCATTCTGCATTCTAGTTGCAGTAGCAAATCCAACGCCATCACCAAATTCTTTCAATTGACGTACACCAATATTAGATGTCATGATGATCATGGTATTTTTGAAATCTACTTTTCTGCCCAAGCCATCCGTTAATTGACCATCATCTAGTACTTGTAATAAAATATTGTAAATATCTGGATGTGCTTTTTCAATTTCGTCCAATAAGATTACACTATAAGGTTTTCTTCTTACTTTTTCGGTTAATTGACCACCTTCTTCATAACCAACATATCCTGGAGGTGCACCAATCAATCGGCTTACCGTAAACTTCTCCATGTACTCACTCATATCAATGCGAATCAACGCATCTTCTGAATCAAACATATACCTAGCCAATGCCCTTGCCAATTCGGTTTTACCTACTCCTGTTGGTCCAAGAAAAATAAATGAGCCAATGGGTTTTTTAGGATCTTTCAATCCTACTCTATTTCTTTGGATGGCACGAACAACTTTATTGATAGCATCATCCTGACCAATTACCATACCGCGCATGTCTTCGCTCATTCTGCGAAGCTTTTCGGTTTCAGCTTGAACCATGCGCTTCACAGGTATACCTGTCATCATGCAGATAACTTCAGCTATATTCTCTTCAGTAATTGGGTAACGCTTGTGTTTACTCTCTTCTTCCCAAATACCTTTGGCTTTTTCTAATTCTTCGCCCAATCTTTTTTCCGTATCACGTAATGAAGCAGCTTCTTCAAAACGTTGGCTTTTTACCACTTTATTCTTCTCGTTCTTAACCTCTTCTATCTTCTTCTCGAGATCTACAATACTTTCTGGAACATTGATGTTTTTTAAATGTACACGAGCACCAACTTCATCCATTACATCAATTGCTTTATCAGGCAATAAACGATCGGTCATATATCGATCACTTAGTTTCACACAAGCTTCAATGGCATCATCGCCATAGATAACATTGTGAAAATCCTCATACTTAGACTTTATATTGTTCAATATCAATACAGTTTCTTCTACACTAGGTGGCTCAATCAATACTTTTTGGAATCTTCTGTCAAGTGCACCATCTTTTTCAATATGCATTCTGTACTCATCAAGTGTAGATGCACCAATACATTGGAGTTCTCCCCTAGCTAATGCAGGTTTAAATATATTCGAAGCATCTAATGAACCAGAAGCACCTCCTGCACCTACAATGGTATGTATTTCATCAATGAACAAAATCACATCTCGATTCTTTTCTAATTCGTTCATGATGGCTTTCATTCTTTCTTCGAATTGGCCACGGTACTTAGTACCTGCAACCAAGGCAGCTAAATCCAATGAAATAACTCTTTTATTGAATAAAACCCTACTCACTTTACGTTGAACAATTCTTAGGGCCAAGCCTTCTACTATGGCAGTTTTACCTAC
>Ga0164292_10000202_pt1 | contig 42373 bp, 28 predicted proteins | sample GEODES117metaG_FD_111486 | JGI IMG/M metagenome (GOLD analysis project Ga0164292, IMG submission 111486) | Eutrophic lake water microbial communities from Lake Mendota, Wisconsin, USA - GEODES117 metaG | ecosystem: Environmental > Aquatic > Freshwater > Lake | place: USA: Lake Mendota... | reverse complement strand
GGCCGCCGTGGCCTGACGGCCCGTCACGGCCCCGAAGCGCTGACCGCGCAGGGTGAACGTGAAGTCGCCCTTCTCGTACGAACCGTTCATCACGAGGTTGTTGCGCGGCTGACCCACTTCGATGCGACCGCGCTCGGCACGACCGAACAGCACTTCGCTCAGGTTGCCGAGCTGCGCCGGCGTGTTCACCACGACCTCGGTCACACGGGTCTGGTTCTGGTTGTAGCCGCCGGTGAGCTTGATCACGCCGTTGTTCTTCAGGTCGATACCGTAGTTCACGACCACGTCGATACCGTTCGTCTCCGTGTTGATCGCATTCGTGAAGTAGCGGCCACCACCGATGCCCGTGAAGCCGTTCTGGGTGAAGAAGTTCACGATGCCGGTGCCGATGAAGTTCTCGGACAGCACGATACGATCACTGATCTTGATGTTGTAGTAATCGCTCGTGATGGTGAGGCTCTTGGTGGGCTGCAGCGTGATGCCCGCGCTGAGGTTCACCGAGTTCTCCGGCTTCAGGTCACGCGCGCCGAGGAGACGGGCTTCGCGGCTCGCGACCGGGAGCGTCTTGATATCGACCGGCAGGCCGTTCACGAAGGTCGTGGCCGTGGACGTGAAGTAGCTCTGCTGGAGCGACGGGGCGCGGAAGCCGGTCGCCGCCGCACCACGGATGGCGAACTTGTCGGTCGGCGAGAAGCGCGTGGTCAGCTTGCCGGTGGCCTTGCCGCCGAAGTCGCTGAAGTTCTCGACGCGCGCCGCGGTCCCCACGAGCCACTTCGACGTGAGATCCGTTTCGAGGTCGATGTAGGCCGCTGCCGCCGTCCGGCTCTGGTCGAGAGCATCCGACGGCGAGAAGCCGGGGAACACCTGCGAGCCCACGAGCGCGATGGTGGTGTTGCCGGCCGCGTTGCGGACCGGGTTGCCGGCCGCGTCGAGCACCGGCACACGGCCGTTGATGTACGACGCTTGCTCACCGGCCTCGATGGAATAGTTCTCCCAGCGGAACTCAGCACCGCTCGACACGCGCAGCGGCTTGCCGTTCAGGTCGAACTGGCGCGTGACGTCGAGGTTCGTGAGCGCCTGTCCGAAGCCGAGCGTACCGGCGTCGAACGTCGTCGGGCTGTTGAGCCCCATCGACGCGTTGTTCGAGTTGCTGATGATGAACTGGAAGGAGTTCGCGCCGTATACCTGGCTGAGGTCCCAGTCCCATCCCTTCACCGTGCCCTTGGCGCCGCCACCGATCGCGACGTCGCCGATGTTGGATTCGATGTTGGGGAGGAAGCCATCGGGGTACAGCTTGGACACGACCTGCGTGGTCTGAATCGGGCGGCGGAAGAAGCCCGTGGAGCGGCCGTCGCGCACGCCGAAGGAGCCGAAGCTGTAGAGCTGGAGCTTGTCGTTCACGACCTGCGCCGCGTTGAACATGCCGACGACGTCGGCGGTGGCGGCGTCGCCCGACCAGTGCGTGCGACGACGCGCCGTGGCTTCACGCGGGTCGCCGTTGGGATACTGCTGACGCGGATCGTTGAACGTACGGTTGGTCATGGCGCGGTTGCGCCACTCCACGCCGGCATGGAAGTACGAACCGTTGCCCCAGGTAAAGCCCTGGTCGGCGGTGGCCGTGGTGTTCGTGCCGTCGTTGAACTTGCCGAGGCCTTCCACGTTGGTGTTGAACTGCCCCGTCTGCACGGAGGCGCCACCAGCGCTCGCGCCCTTCAGGATGATGTTGATCACGCCGGCGATGGCGTCGGAGCCGTACTGCGCCGCAGCACCGTCACGGAGAATTTCGATGCGGTCGATCATCGACGCGGGGATCGCGTTGATGTCCACGGCGGCCGTACCACGACCCACGGTGCCGTTGTTGTTGATCAGGGCGCTGGTGTAGCGGCGCTTGCCGTTGATCAGCACGAGCGTCTGGTCGGGGGCAAGGCCACGCAGCGTCGCCGGACGGACGTGGTCCGTACCGTCGGCCACGGCCGGGCGCGGGAAGTTGAACGAGGGCGCCGCGGCCTGCAGCATCTGCGCGGTCTCCACGCGGCCCGTGGCCTTGAGATCGGCCGTGTTGATCACGTCGACCGGAACGGGGCTCTTAACCAGCGTCCGCTCACCACCGCGCGAACCGGTCACGGCCACGGCTTCGAGCTGCGTGGTGGACTTCTCGAGGGTGAAGTTCTGCGTGACCTTGCCGCCGGCGGTGACCGTTACACTGGCCGTCTTGCCCGCGTAGCCGAGCATGCGCACGCGCAGTTCGTAGGTGCCGGCGCGCAGCGCGAAGCGGTAGGTACCGTCAGCGCGCGTGATGCCACCGACCTGAAGCCCGACGACGCCGACCGACGCGCCCTGTAGCGCCTCGCCACCGACTGTGACCTTGCCTTCGACGGTACCAGTGGCTTGGGCCTGCAGGGGGCCGCGCGGGGCGGCGAAGAGCGCGAGGGATCCTACCAACAACCCAACTGCAGACCAGCGTCGTTCACGTTGCATGCGGTAATCTCCGTGAGGGAACGGAAAGGGCTATCTCGGACGAATGGGACCGCCAAACTTCTCACCGGATGGGCCGAATGGCAATAATTCGCACACCGAACGCGTAGCAGCTGGTCGACATGCGCCGTCGTCGATCGGTGACCAGTCCGTGACCGTTCCCTGACACGGGGATGCCCTGCACGTGTCGCCCCGGGACTAAGCTGCCAAATGCCCCGCGTTCTGTTCTGCACGGATACCTATCCTCCCCAGGTCAATGGGGTGAGCGTCGTGACCGCGGGCATGGTCTCCGGCCTGCATCAGCGCGGCTGGGAATGCGCCGTCCTTGGTCCGTCGTATCCCCTTACCGGCCGCCGTCTGCTCTGGCCGCCTGACGTGGCCCGCGGTTTCGAAGTACCGGCGATGGGATTGCCCTCCTATCCGGACGTGCGAGTCTCGTGGCCGTCCTCGCGACTCGTGCGATCGGTGTTCGACGACTTCCAGCCGGATCTCGTGCACTGTGCCACCGAGTTTTCCATCGGGTTCCGGGGCATGCAGGAAGCGCGCAAGCGGGGCATCCCGGTATGCAGTACCTCGCATACCGATTTTTCCCGGTACTGTGGAGCTTACGGGGTCCCGTTTCTCCGCCCCGTCGTGCGTCGCTGGATGCGCGAATTTCACGATCGGGCAGTGCGGACCCTGGTACCGTCTCGTGCGGCCCAGGACGACCTGCGACAGATCGGCGTGCAGCGGACCATGGTCTGGGGTGGCGGGGTCGATGCCGACTTGTTCCATCCCCGCTATTTTTCCTCCACGACACGCCACCGTCTCGGGATCGGTCGCGCCTTCACGTTCCTGCATGTCGGGCGGCTCGCCCCCGAAAAGAACGTGGAGCTCGTGCTGTCCGCGTTTTCCCGTGCGCGATTGCAGCTGCCCGACATGGCCCTTCGCCTGATTGTCGCGGGCGCCGGGCCAAGCGAGCAGGTGCTCCGGTCGTACGCCACGCACGGCGTGACCTTTCTCGGAGCGGTCGATCGCACGAGTGAGCTCCCCTCGCTTTACGCAAGCGTCGACGCCTTCGTCACGGCCTCGACGACCGAGACGTTGGGGCTGGTGACCCTTGAAGCCATGGCGTCGGGGCTCCCGGTGGTCGCGTGCCGCGAAGGTGGCCTGCGCGACTACCTGGAGCACGCCCATAATGGGCTGGCGTTCGTCGCCAACGATGTCGACGACTGCACCAGCGCGATGGTGCGCCTCGTCAGCGACGCCTCGCTCCAGGAGCGGTTGCGTTCCGGCGCCCGTCAGACCGCGGAAAACTGGTCGTCGAGCCGCGAACTCGACCGGATCGACGAGCTGTTTCGCGGCGAGATTACAGCGCGTGCGCGAGCGCCGATGTCGCCTCACGCACTGATCCCGCACGTTGCACGCTGAGGTAGTCCGCGAACAGCGTGTCCCACACGGCCGTCCAGCTCCGTGACTGGGCGAACTGCAGGGCGAGTGCGCGCATCGTCACGAGCGCGGTGCGGTCATCGATCAGCGTGATCAGTTGCTGCGCGAGGGCGTCGGCATCGCCGGCCTTGCACACCCAGCCACGACCGGGGAGCAGCACTTCGCGGGTAGGTGCGACGTCGGCCCCGATGACCGGCGTTCCCGACGCCATCGCCTCGAGCATCACGTTGCCGAACGTATCGGTGGTGCTCGGGAAGAGCAGGACGTCGGCGCTGGCGTAGACCTCGCTCAGGGCCTGTCCCTCGAGTCGACCGGTGAACACGCTCCCCTCGGGGGCTGCCTCGCGGGCCGTCTGCTCAAACGGACCGTCGCCGACGACCACCAGGCGGGCCGCCTCCGGTCGGCTGGCCGACACGGCACGCATCGCGTCGAGCGCGACGCTCACGTTCTTTTCGGGGGCGATGCGCCCGACGTAGGCGGCCACCAGGGTGTCGTCCGTCGCACCGATGGACTCGCGAAACGCCGTGGAGCGGAACCGCGGAGCGAATCGTGTGCTGTCCACGCCGCGTGACCACTCACGGCAATGCGTGAAGCCGTGCGCGGTGACCTCGTCGACAATGGCCATGGTCGGGCAATACGTGCGACGGCCCGCGTTGTGGAACCACCGCAGGTACGACCAACCCGGTACCGCGAGCGCGCCGAGACCGTAGTGGGCCGCGTATGCCGTGAAGCTGGTGTGGTACGACGAGACAAAGGGCACGCCAAGCGTGAGGGCAGCGCGACGGCCGGCGAGCCCCACGCCGAACTCCGTGGCCGCGTGGACGAGCGACGGTCGGAAGTCCCGCAGCGCCGCCCGCACCTCGCGCTGCTTCGGCCACGCCAGCTGCAGCTGCGGGTAGGCCCAGAACGAGCGGCTCGGAAACCGCTGGACGCCGTGGCGCTCCGTGGCGTCGGGGTCGTCGGTCGTGAAGACCCGTACCTCGCCACCGCGTTCGCGCAGCGCCGTGACAAGGCGGTCGAGTGTACGCGCCACCCCATTCACCTGCGGCGCAAAGGTATCGCTGAACAGCGCAAGTCGAATGTGTGAGCAGTCAGACATGACGGGCACCTCGCCAGCAGAGGACAGAGACGTAAAGACGCTCACAGCGCGACGCCCGTGATCTCGGCGTACACACCAAACAGCCGATCGAACACCACGCGCCAATCGTGCTCACGTTCGGCGAACGCACGCGCGCGCTCCGACCGTAACGGGAGGTCCGCTGACAAGATGGTCTGCGCGGCGCGCGACACGTCATCGGCGTCGCCCAATGCGTACGTCACGCCGCCACCGCTGCGTTCCACATGTTCCGCAACGGCCCCGCTGCGCACACTGAGTACCGGAGTGCCACACGCCATGGCTTCGACGGCCGCCAACCCGAAGGTTTCGGCCGGCCCGGGCGCAACGTACACGTCGCAGGCGGCGAGCAGTTCGGCCAGCGCGCGACGGTCGTGGACGAAGGGTCGGAACAGCACACGTGATCCGTACGGATGGGCACGGAGCCGCGCCTCGTCGGGGCCGGCCCCCACGAGGAGTAGTCGAGCGCCCGTGGCGCGTTCGACCCGCTCCCAGGCATTCAATACGACATCGAGCTCTTTCTCTCGCGCGAAACGGCCGGCGAATACCGTCAGTGGCTCCGGGGGCAGCTGCAACTGGGCGCGCACCTGTTCACGCGCGGCGCGCCGATCGGCATTGAACACGCCAAGGTCCACGCCCAGCGGAATGTGGATCACCCGTGGAAACCCCTGACGCTGAAGCTCATCGGCACCGCCGGCGGTCGCCACGATGGTCGCGGCGCTGCGGTGGGCGATCTGCCGCAGGTACCTCCACGTCACATCGCTCGCCCACTGCTTTGTGCGCGCATGGCCGAACGCGCGGGACGCGATGCGCGGGACGTCGGTATGGTGATAGTACACGAGGGGCGTACGACTGCCGCGCGCGGCGTGCCGCACGATCCAGGGCACCAGAAACGGTGACCCGACCTCGATGATCTGCGGGCGCTCGTGTTGCACGATACGGGAGACCGAGCGCGTCGCGAGCATGAAGCGGTAGGGGCGGTGCCGCGGAATGGCCGGGCCGCGCAAACGTACGATGCGCACGCCGTGATCGTCTTCCACCTCATCGGTGGCGCCGGGGACGACGATCGTTTGACGCAGCTGCGGCCGCGCGGCGACGTAGCGCGCCTTGGCCAGCAGATAGGTGCGAATGCCGCCGCTGGTTTCACCGAACCACTCGGTGGCGTCCAGCACGCCCAGTCGGGCGTCCTCGCGAAGCCGCGCCGGCAGGGGAGAGGAGCCGGCGCGGAATTCCGCGGGGGCGGCGGTGAGCGGCGCCGCCAGCACGCTTTGAGCATCCACGACGTCAGCCCAGCAGCGGATACGCCGTGAGCAAGGCGATTGCCTGCCCAACGACCACGTCTCCCGGGTAGTGCACACCGAGCATCACGCGCGAGAAGCCAACGAGCAGCGCAAGGATCAGCAGGGGGATGGCCAGCGCGGGAAAGGCCGTCGAGAAGCCGATGGCCACGGCCATCGCCGCACAGGAATGCCCGCTCGGAAACGAGAATCGGTCGGGAATCTCGATGAGCGATTCGAGCCCTTCCGTGAGCTGTGGCCGCGGACGGCCCACCGTGCGCTTCACGATCTGCACGGCGAGATGCGACCACCCCAGCAGCAGCAGCGTGTTCCACACCTGCGCTACGTGAACCGTTGGCAACACGAGCGCGAGGATCGTCAGGCCGATGCTTGCGCGCGCACCGCCAAGGTGCGTCACGAACGACCAGAACGCTCTTGTGCCTCCGCGACAGGCGGGGGAGAGACACAAGCGGGAGAATATCGCGCGATCACGCGCATCGAGGCGCTGCAGCCAGGGCGTCATGACCGGGAACACTCTGGGAGCTCCGCCACGGCCCCATGTCGGCACCGCAACGCTCAGGTAAAGTCTCGATCCCGATTGTGTGACGACCGACGCAACATCCTCTCGCGCCGACTGGCGGAAGTCGTGACCAGCGCGTCGAATTAATCACGCCGCGCGCGGTCGTTCGGCGGCAAACCTCCCCTCCACCTCCAGCTGCCTCCGCCATGTCGTACCATGGTTCCCGGTGGGCCGTCCCCGCCACCTGTTCCACCTCGCTGGGCCTTGCCCTTGCCGCGGTTCCGCTCGCGGTCGTCCCGCTGGCAGCACAGTCGTCGAAGGCCGCCGCCCCTCCAGCCGCGCCCGCGCCCGCGTTAGCGGCGCAACTCGATCGCCTCGAGTGGCGCAGTGTCGGGCCGGCCAACAACGCGGGACGCATCTCCGTGATCGTCGGCGTACCCGGAGATCCGCTCACGTACTATGTGGCCGGCGCGAACGGCGGCATCATCAAGACCACCAACGGTGGGACCACCTTCCGCCCCATCTTCGACCAGCAGAGCGCCGGCTCCATCGGCGCCATCGCCGTGGCGCCGAGTGACCCCAACGTGATCTACGTGGGCACCGGTGAAGGCAATCCCCGCAACAACGCCTCCATCGGTGACGGGATGTACAAGTCGGTGGATGGCGGCGAACACTGGACGAAGATCGGCCTCGAGAAGTCCGACAAGATTGCGCGCCTCGTCGTCGACGGAAAGAACGCCGACATCGTGTATGCCTGCGTGCTCGGCCGCGAATGGGGACCCAACGAGGACCGCGGCGTCTTCAAGACCACCGACGGTGGCGCCACGTGGCGCAAGATGCTGTACATCGATTCGCAGACGGCGTGCTCCGATATCTCCGCCGATCCGAACAACAGCAACGTGCTCTACGCCGGCATGTATACCTATCGCCGCTGGGCGTGGTATCTCGCGTCCGGGTCGGGGAACACCTCGGTGTGGAAGTCGGTGAACGGTGGGCAGACCTGGGAGCGTCTCTCCGGGCCCGACAAACTGAACGGCCTCCCGCGCAAGGCAATGGACCGTATCGGCGTGGCGGTCGCGCCGAGCGATCCGAACATCGTGTACGTCCTCAGCGAAACGAAGGACGAGGGCGAATTGTGGCGCTCCGACGACGCTGGACAGACATGGCGTACGGTGAACCGTGATCCGAACATCAACTTCCGGCCGTTCTACTACGCGGACATCCGCGTGGACCCGAAGAACCCGAACCGGGTGTTCACGCTGTCGGGCGGCCTGTATTTCTCCGACGACGGCGGGCGCAACTTCACTACCATCGCGCGTGACGTGCACGGCGACCATCAGGCGATGTGGATCGATCCCGTCGACCCGCGCTACATCCTGAGTGGTAGTGACGGCGGATGGCAGGTGAGCCGCGACGGGGGTAAGAACTGGGATGTGGTGAACACGTTCGCGTTCACGCAGTTCTATCACATCAACTACGACATGCAGCAGCCGTACAAGGTGTGCGGCGGTCTGCAGGACAACGGCAACTGGTGCGGCCCGAGCAACTCGCTCTCGGGGCAGGGGATTCGCCCGTCCGACTGGTACACCATCTCCGGTGGCGACGGCTTCTTCGCGGTGCCGGTGCTCGACAAGCCGTGGCTGCTCTACAGCGACTCGCAGGGCGGCATGCTCAACATCACCGACACGCGCAGCGGCGTGCAGAAGATGATCTACCCGTATCCCAACCGGGTGGGCTCGGTGGGTGATGCGATGATCGGCCACAAGTACCGTTTCAACTGGAACTCACCCATCGCCCTTTCCCCCCAGAATCCCGGGGTCGTGTACTTCGGTGGCAACGTGGTGTTCCGGTCCCGCAACTACGGGCAGAGTTGGGAGGTCATCTCTCCCGACCTCACCACCAACGATCCGAAGAAGCAGCAGTCGAGCGGCGGCGAAATCGTCACGGACAACACCGCGGCCGAGTTCCATTCCTCCTTGCTCAGCATCGCGCCGTCGCCACTCGACTCGAACGTCATCTGGACGGCGTCCGACGATGGGCTGGTGCACGTGACGCGCGACGGCGGAAAGAGCTGGACCAAGACCTTCACCAACGTCCCGGGGCTGGCGCCCAACGCGTGGCTCGCGACCATCGAGGCGTCGCATTTCGACAAGGGAACGGCGTACGTCACCGCTGATCATCATCAGGACGACGACTACCGTCCGTACGTCTACATGACCACCGACTACGGCGTCACGTGGAAGAGCATCCGCGGCGATCTCCCCGAAAAGGCGTGGTGGACGCACGTGGTCCGAGAAGATCCGAAGAACCGCAATCTCCTGTACCTCGGGACGGAGGCGGGTGTCTGGGCGAGTTGGGACCGCGGCGAGCACTGGCACTCGCTGCGCGGCTCACTGCCCGTCACGCCCGTGCGCGACATGCTGATCCATCCGCGCGAGAACGATTTGCTGTTGGCCACGCACGGCCGCGGTCTCTACATCCTCGACGACCTCACGCCGCTGCAGCAGATCGCACAGGTGACGCAAACGGCGGGGAGCAATGCGGCCCTGTTCGACGTGCGTCCCGCGATCAACTGGACCTCCTGGAATCGCGACGGCAACCTCGGGCAGCGGAAGTACGCCGGCGAGAATCCGCCGCCCGGTGCGCTCATCTCGTACTGGCTGCGTCAGCAGCCGGCCGGTGAGGTGAACATCGAGGTGGCCGATGCGAGCGGGCGCATCGTGCGTCGCTTCCGGCGCGTCCCTGATGAGGCCGGTGTGAACCGCATCAACTGGGATCTCCGTGAGGATGCCGCGCCCGGTGCTGGTGGTGGCGCCCGTGGCAACCGGGGCGCCGCCGAACCTGCGGCGCCGACAGATACTTCGCTGAACGGGCTACGCGAGCGTCGTCGCGCTGCAGCGCAGCGGCGTTCGGCGGGCGGCGAAGGGGGTGAGGAGAACTTCTTCGGCCCGGCTTCGGCGTCGGTAGTCCCCGGCACCTATCAGGTCACGCTCGTGGTGAATGGCCAGCGGTATACCAAGGCCGTGCAGGTGAGCCGTGATCCGCGCATCGAGATGACCGGCACGCAGATCGCCGAGCAGTTCGAGGCGGGCAAGGCCATCGAGGCCACGCAGGTCCGCATCGCGCGGGTCATCGCGGGAGTGGATGATCTCTCGCGGCAGCTCACGGCGGTACAGACGGCGCTGCGCGCCGCGCCTGGCGTCGCGAACGGCGCCGCGGCGCTCACCGAGATCGGCACCACGCTGCGCGACCTGCGCCACTTCCGCGATTCGGTCCTGGCGCGTCCGCTGCCTGGGCTCGGCTATCGGCAGTACCCGCGCCTGCGCGAAGAGGCGCAAACCATCAGTGGCTCCATCTCGCGGCCGCAGTGGCCGGTGACAGCCGGCGAAAAGCTGCGCAGCGGGGAACTCACGGTGGAAACCGACGATGCGCAGGGGCGACTGGACGCCATCGTCCGCGATCGGATCGGCAAGATCAATGATCTGCTGAAGGGATCGCAGCACATCATCACCCCGGGATCGGGGAGGATCGTGCCTTAGACTGAGTGGATGAGGTCGCGTGAGGGCAGGGGGAGTGTTCAGCCTTCAGCTCTCGGTCTTGAGCTGAACTGATGGCTGAAGGCCGAAAGCTGAAAGCTCCCCCCAACCTCGCGCGATGTCAGGCTCTCAGCCCCACGCGAGATCGATCCCCTCAGCAGCTTACGCAGCGATGATTGTTCTTCGCGCCCATCCCTTCGAGCAGCTTGATCGTCTCGAGGTACGGGGATGTGCGCTGCACCGGACCGTTGGCCATGTCCACCGTGGTCTGTCCCGACCGCGCCACGAGTTTGGGGTCCGCGCCCTTTGACACGAGATAGAGAATCATCTCGTTGTCGCCGCGCGCGGCGGCGTGATGCAGCGGCGTGTAGCCGGCGTAATCGCGGGCGTTCACGTCGGCCTTGAGCTCCTCCACGAGGAACTTCACCGTGGGCAGCCACCCGTCGGTCACATGCCGGTGGTCGTTGGCGGCGAAGCCGGTGCCGTAGCCCACGCCGCTGGCCCCGTGAATGGGGAGAATGCCGAGTCCACCCGCTGGCACCGGGGGAAGTCCAGACGGGTCGGCAGGTGCCGCCGCCGTACCCGCACGCCGCACACGCGGCGGCGGCTTGATGGTGCCTACGTTCGGGTCGGCGCCAGCGGCCAGCAGCATCTTCATCGCCGGAAGATCTGTCGCATACGCAGCGCGCAGGAACGGCGTCGCCCCATTGAAGTCGACGCCGAGGTTGTCACGGTTGTACGTGGTGTACCAGAGCGATCGCGTGAGGCGCGCGTTTGGATCTGCCTTGGCGTCGAGCAGCGCCTTCATGACCTCGAGATACGTGGCCTTCTGCTGCAGCTGAAACGCCGGCTGCGGGGTGCGCGTGCTTGGTGCCCATTCCTTGTTCAGTACGGCGAACAGTGGCCCGGCGCCGGCGTCACTGTAGAGGTTCGGATTGGCGCCGCGCTTCACGAGTGCCAACGTGAGATCGTAATGCCCGTTGATGGCGGCCATGAGGAGCGGGCTGGTATGGTCGCCGCCGCTCACCTGGTCGATGTTGGCGCCGCCGTCGAGCAGCGCCATCGTGGTTTCGATTTCGCCTTCCCGAACCGCGAGCAGGAGCGCCGTCAACCCGCCCTGCACCCCGAGCAGTTCGTTGTAGGCTGGGTTGTCGTCGTCGAGTCCGCGGCCGCCCTGCGCCGCGAGACGCGCTTCCTCGGCCGCGGTGGCGTCACGGACGCCGGCAATGGACTGCGCCGTCGCGGCGGCGCGCTCCACCTCGCGCGACGCCGCCACGGCTGCCTGCACCTGCTCCGGTGTGGGCTGCCAGTTGGGGTTGTTGGCCTGCCCCTGCTTCTCGCGTAACTGCTGCAGCACGACGTCGCGTCGCATCTTCGCCTGCCGGTCCTGCGCCGCGCTCGCCATGATGTCCATCGTACGCGCCACGAGCGACGGATTCGCCCCGGCCTTCATGAGCGACCGGACCGCCTCGGTGCGGCCGCGTGCCGCCGCCAGCATGAGGGGCGACTGGTTCCATCCGGGCTCGAGGGCGTTCACATCAGCGCCGGCCTTGATGAGCGCCGACACGGTACCGGGGACGCCGGACGCTGCGGCCAGATGCAGCGCCGTCACCCCTTCGCTCGTGACGGCGCGTACGTCGGCCTTGGCCGCGAGGAGCTGCCTCACGATGGCGGTGCTCCCGGCGCTGCTGGCGACGTGCAGCGGCTGGTACGCGCCGATGCGGGTGGCTGCCCGTACCGAGGCGCGGGCACGCAGCAGCATCCCCGTCATCACCGAATCGCCTCGCTGCGCGGCCCAGTGCAAGGCGGTCATGCCATCACCCTGCGCCGCGTTCACGTCCACGCCCTTGGCGAGCAGGGTGCGCAGCGCCGAGACGTCTCCCTGCATGGCCGCATCGGCCACCGGTGCCGTGGCAGCGGCGACCCGCGTGTGGGCCGACCGCACCACGCCGTCGTTCGTGAAGGGACCGGCCACGCGAGGGGCGGGTGGCAGCACCAGCATCGGCAGCAAGAGCGCCGTCGTGACTCCGTATCTCATCTTTCTGCGCCTCCTGCCCGTTAGAAGCTGAACTCGCCGGTGCTGTCACCGAACGTGGTGAGATCATCCATGCCGATCTTGTGCATGAGGCTCAGCATCACGTTGGCCATGGGCGTGCCGTCGGGCGCCTTGAGGTGCTGGTTCCCCGATGCCAGGCCATGACCGCCGCCGAGAAGAATGAGCGGGCAGCGGCGATGGTTGTGCGTGTTGCTGTCCGACATCGGCGAGCCGTAGACGATGGTCGTGCGATCGAGCAATGGCACATCGCCGTCCATCGTGTTCTTGAGCTTGTCGAGCAGGTACGGCAGCAGGCTCACGTGATACTTGTTGATCTCCGCGAACTCCTTCACGCGCGCCGGGTTGTTGCCGTGATGCGACGCGGGGTGGAAGCCGGTCATCACGCCGCTGTCGGGGAATACGCGCGCCGACGCATCGCGCCCCATCTTGAACGAGAAGACGCGCGTCATGTCGCTCTGCAGCGCCAGGACCTGCAGATCGAACATGATCTTCACGTGGTCGCCGAAGTTGTCGGGCACGCCCGCAGGCGCGCCCGCGAGTTCCCGCTCCTCTCCCGACTTGTTGCGCGCTTCCACCTGCTGAATGCGCCGCTCGATCTCGCGGATGTGCTCGAGATACTGGCCCATGCGCTGCCGGTCGGCGGCGCCGAGCTCGCGGTTCAGCTGCGCCACGCGCCCCGTGATCCAGTCGAGCACACTGCCCGTGCTGCGGTTGCGCATCGCCCGCTCTTCCGGCGTGCCACCGGCGCCGAACAGCTGCTCGAACGCCACGCGCGGATCCCGGATCATCGGCAGCGGATCGGTGGGCGAACTCCAGCTGATCGAGTCGGTGTACATGCACGAGTAGCCGTACGCACACCCGCCCGCCCGGTCGAGCGGCTCGATGCACAGCTGCATGCTCGGAATGGGCGTGGCCTGCCCGAAGCGCTGGGCGTACAGCTGGTCGAGCGACGTGCCCGCGAAGATGTCCGAGCCTTCCGTCTGCGTGGGGTGCGACTGCGTGAGGAATACCGCGCTCGACCGGAAGTGATCGCCGCCGATTTCCTCGGGCTTGTAGGCCTCCGCCATGCGCACGTCGGTATTGCTCACGATCGTGAGATACTTGCGCCACGACTCGAGCGGTGACAGCGAGGTCTTGCTCAGGTCGAAGGTGCGCCCCGTCGTAGGTGGCGCCCACAAATGCTCCGTGAGTCCGAACGGGGCGCAGCCGGCGGCGCCGTGCACCATTTCGAAGGCGAGCAGACGCGTCGGATTCGCGGCGTGCCCCACGCGACCGAGTGCGTTCACCGGCGTCATTGCCTCGAGGTAGGGCAGTGCGACCATGGTGCCCATGCCCTTGAGGAACGTGCGGCGCGGCATGGGTTGGCGGAACAGATGGGCCATGACTGACTCAGCGAAGCGGCGAGGGGGCGCCCGATGCGCCGCTCTCGACAGTGGTGGACGACTCGAGCTTCTGCATGCGGAACGCGGGGCTCTTCACGACGCCCATGATGTACGCCGATAAGCGGTGCTGCTGTGCGCCGGCGTCGCGCACGATGCGGCGCACCGTCGGCATGTCCGTGGCTTCCATCCGGCGGCCCACGGCATAGGCCATGAGATTGCGCGTGAAGGTGCGAAGCAGGGCGTCCTGCCGCTTGAGCAGTGCCCCCTGCAGTTCCACGGCATTGTTCACGATGCTGCCATCCCACAGTTCTCCGCGGGAATCCACGGGCATGCCGTTGTCGCGCAGCCGGACCTTGCCAGTGGCATCGTACTGCTCGAGCGCCAGCCCAATGGGATCCATCATCTTGTGGCAGCTGCTGCACGACGGGTTCTTGCGGTGCTGCTCCATGCGTTCACGTACGGTGAGCGGACGGGAGCCCACCGTACCCGGCGTGGCTTCGAGGTCGGGCACGCCCGGCGGCGGCGGCGGCGGCGGGCTGTTGAGCAGCACCTCCATCACCCACTTGCCGCGGTCCACGGCCGAGGTACGCGTCGCGTGCGAGGTGAGCGTAAGCACGCTCGCCTGCGCCATCAGCCCCCGGCGGAGCGGGTCCGTGAGGGATACGCGCCGGAACGCCGGGCCCACCACGTTCTTCATACCGTAGTGCTGGGCGAGCCGCTCGTTCACGAAGGTGTAGTCGGAGCGGTAGAGATCGAGCACCGGCCGGTCGCGTCGCACGAGGTCGTCGAAGAACAGCTCCGTCTCGCGACGCATCGCCGTGCGCAGCTGCTCGTCGAAGTCGGGATACTGCCGAATGTCCGGCGTGACCACGTCGAGGTCGGGCAGGCGCAACCACTGCGCCGCGAATCGTGTGGACAAGGCGGCAGCCCGTGGATCGGCGAGCATGCGCTTCACTTCCCGCTCGAGGCCTCCCGGCTGTGACAGGCCACCACGCTGTGCGGTCTGCAACAGCGCTTCGTCGGGGGGCGCTGACCAGAGGAAGAAGGAGAGACGCGACGCGAGGTCGAGATCGCGCAGCGCATACCTGCCGTTCCGCGGCGCGGAGCTGGGTGCGCGTTCGAAGCGGAACACGAAGTCGGGGCTGGCCAGCATCCCCTCGAGCGCCAGGCGCACGCCGTTCTCGAAGCTGCCGCCGCCCTTGCGCTCGGTGTCATACAGCGACATGAGCCCCGCTCGGTCTTCCTCGGTGAGCGGACGGCGATAGGCGAGCGTGCCGAGCCGGGTCACGATCGACTGGGCACACGGGCGTTCGGCGGCGGCCGTGGTCGGCTGGCAGGTGAACACGCGCCGGCGGATGTGCGTCTCGCTCACGCCGTTGGCCGCGTACGGCCCGGTGATCGTGAGCTCGCGCAGGTGGGGGAGCAGCGTGAAGCCGTACGCGACCGCGTTCGAGGTGCTGTTCAGCGAGTACTTGAGCGGCGAGATGAGATCCTGCACCACGCCCTGGAAGCGCGGCGGAATGAACGCGGCCGACACCTTGTGCGGCCCCGCAGTCACGCGCACCGGGGGCAATCCCTGTGCAACGCCATTGGGATCCGATGCGTGCATGAAGCGGTCGATGTCGATCAGCGCCACCCGTTCGCCGTCGATCGAGATCTCCAGCGCTTCCCCGCGCGCGAGGCCGCCGGCGAATGCGCCCGTGGTCTCGTGGAAGAAGTTCACGTTGAACCGGTACTCACCGTCGGCGGGGAACATGTGCGTGACAACCATGCCGCCGCGCGTGCCGAACGGTGCGCCCTCCACATGTGCCGTCTGCGACGCGAGCTTTGGCATCGTGTACGTGGTGGCACCGGCACTGGCTTTTGCGTTACCCACCGCCAGCCAGCTGATGTCACCGGCCGCGCGCAGATACGCGCCGAGCAGCGTCGGCGACAGCGCCTGTACGTCGGCGATGTTGTCGAAATTGTCGCTCTTGGTGTCGGGCGGTAGGTACTGCGCGGCGTCGACGTCGATGCCCAGCAACTGCTTTACCGCTGCCTGATACTCGGCCCGATTGAGACGCTGGAAGGTGCGGCGCCCCGGGTCCGGATCGAGCACGGCGGCCGAGTCGAGTCGCGTCTCCAATTCCAGCGCGAGGGCGTCGAGTGTGTCGCCGGCCGGTCGCGGTGAACCCACCGGGGGCATCATCCCCACCCGAAGCTTCGCCACCATGCGTTCGGCCACATCGACCTGACCGAAGGGCGAGGCCACATCGAAACGCGCGAGCGTGAGGTTGCCCCGCTTCATCGTGTCGTTGTGGCACTTGCCGCAGTACTGCTTGACGACGCCGTTGAGGGCGGCCGGTGCCAGGCGCTTCGCCATATGCGCGCGCGCCGGCAACACCGCGTGCTTCGCGGCGGGGAACCGATCGGCCGGCGATGGTACGAGTGGAGTAGAGGCCACTCCGCGAGTGGCCGACAACGGTGGATCGATGCGAGGCGTGGGACGCGCGCTGCCGGGAGGAGGGGACAGCAGGGCAGCGGACAGCGTCACAGCCAGCGCGGACATCGTCTTCATGCCGTACCTCGGGTACGTGAAACCACGAAGGCCTTCGTCGAAACGCGCAACTGGAGAAAAGTGCGGGTTGCCGAGGGAAGGCGCAAGAAAAGGAGGGCAGAATCCGCCTGCATTGACGGGGGCGCTTTGGGCCGGGATGTTAGGGGATGCCCGCGTATCTCCCCGCCATCCCGGCCGCGCAGCCGCCCGCCAAGGCCGCCGCCGCCACCGTCGCGCCAGCGGCGGACAGCATCAGCACCGCGATCGAGGCGTTCGCCAAGCTCCAGCGCGCCATAAATCAGCTGCGTGACACGGAGCAGGCCGAGCTCGCCCTGCCGCGCAACAAGAAGGTCGAAGAGCAGGCGACCATCCGGGAAAAATTCCGCAAGCTCCGCGCGGATTCGCTCAAGGCGCACGGTTACACCCAGGCGCAGGTCACGGCGATGACGCTGCGCCTCAGCAGTGATGACACCCTGCGTGCACGCTTTGAAGCGACGATGGAGCGACTCAGCAAGTAGCTCCATCGTCTGACCCCTTACCGCGGATCCAGAATCGCGGTGGCCCGCTCAGCGAGATCCGCCCAGTGCGCTTGCTGCGCCGCATCGGACGAGCTGGTCGCGTGGGCCCGCGCCTCGCGCTGTACGGCGCGCACCTGCGCGCGGGCCAGCGCTGGCAGATCGCTCTGCAACACGTTCGGGGCCGTCACGAACGGTGTGAAACGCGCATTCTGGCCGCCGCCGAACCCGCCCGCACCGGCGCCGCCGGCGGGGGCTGTCGGTGGGGTGATGAGCGCTTCGAGTCGCTGCAGGTACACCCGCTGCAGGGTGCGCCGGTGGGCGTCCGGGGCTGACCCGTTGAACAGCGCGCGCCGGAGATCGCTCATGTACGCGGCCAGCGGATACGCATTGGCGGCGTCGTAGCGCTCCGATTCCGACATCCGCCCCAAACGGGCCGGCGACAAGAGGGACGTGATGACCCCGGCCGACCGAGCGCCCACGACGGTATTCGGGCCAATGCGGGTGACGACGCTTGCCGGCATCAGCCAGTCGGGGCTGCTGAACAGCTGGCTGGCGATGAATGACAGCGCCGCCTGCTGACGGGTCTTTGGCACCACGCGATACACCGCGCCCTGCTGCTCGGCCACTTTGAGATCCACCTCAACTCCGCCAACCACCGTGGCGACGTGGCCCACGTTGCCGAACCAGCGTCCCACCGTTTCCTCGTAGAGCTCACGCAACTCGGCGAAGTCTTCGCCAGTGGCCGTGGTCCACGCCGCGAGGTTGGGCAACACCCGCTTGTAGTTGGCGGTGGAGTACTGGGTGGCCTTGAGCGGGTCGTCGCCCAGGTCTTCGGTCTGATTGCGCGGATCGCCGGCGGCCAACTGCTGCGACGCGAACCGGTATGGAAACCGCACCGTCTGCTGAGTGAGCCAGCGATTCAGCGTGGCCCGCTCGGCCTCCGGCGTTGGAGCGGTGATGACGCGATAGCCCCAGTTGATCGCGAAGTCGTCGAAGGGCCCCACACGACGGATGAAGTCCTTGGGCTGCAGTCCATCACCAGGTTGCGCGACGTAGTTCTGTCGCGCGTAGTCCATGATGGTGGCGCTCACCCCGTACACGCGCGTAAAGCTCGGACTGCGCAGCGAGTCCACCGGGAAGGATGCCGATGCGATCATGTTGTGCTGCAACCCCAGCGCATGACCGATTTCGTGCGTGATCACCTGCCGCATCGTCTCGCCCATCAGCTCTTCCGGGATGTCGAGCGACCGGGCCGACGGATTGGCGGCTCCCGTCTCCATGATGAGCCAGTTCCGATACGAGCGCATGTGGTTGTGATACCACGTGATCTCGCTGTTGATGATCTCGCCCGAACGCGGATCGTGCGTGTGTGGGCCGGTCGCGTTGCGCACGAGGCTCGCGGCCCAGCGCACGATGCTGTAGCGCGCGTCGTCGAGGTCGAAGTCGGGATCCTCCGTCTTCGACGGCGCCTCCCGGGCAAGAATGGCGTTCTTGAAGCCTGCCTTCTCGAATACCTGCTGCCAGTTCTCCACGCCTTCCTTCACATAGCGCTTCCAGCGCGCGGGGGTGGCCGGGTCGAGATAGTAGACGATGGGCTTCACCGGCTCCACGAGTTCACCGCGCGCATACGCGGCGGGATCCTTCGGTTCGAGGCGCCATCGCGTGATGAACTCCTGGCTCTCCGCCTTCTGCACGTCGAGCCCGTAGTTCACGCGCTCCACACTGAAGTAGCCCACGCGAGCATCGGCATGGCGCGGCCGCATCGGTACCTTGGGGAGCAGCACGATCGACTGCCGCGTTTCCATCGTCACCGTGGCGCCGTCCGCGTCCACCGGGGGCGTGGCGGCGTCGAAGGTCTGCACCTGACGCACTTCGATGTTGATCGGGAAGCCGCGCATGCTGGCGATATAGCTGCGCGCGGCATCGTAGCGACGCACCCCATAGGCCCGACGCTGCGCGGCATCGAGACCGGAGGTGGCGGGGTTGTCGGCGCCGAAGAAATCGGTCACATCGATGACGTACGACGTGCTGTCCTTGCCGAACGCCGCGATGGGAAACGCCCCGATGATCGCGGGATAATTGTTCTGCGCTACGCTGCGGGCGATGGGGAGCGAGTCGTCAGCCACGGCGCCCGTATTGATGCTCTTGAGCAACACGCGGTCGTTCGCCCGTTCCCAGCGCACGAGGCGTTCGACGAGCGAACTCCCGGCGCTCAAAAAGCCACCGGCTCCTGCCGGGACACCGGAGACGCGGGTGACCATGAGGAAATCGCGGCCGGCGAGCGAATCGGGTACCTCGAAGAAGAACCGGTCGTCGACCTTGTGCACGGAAATGCCGCCCTTGTCGGTGCGGGCGCGCGCCGTGATCACCTGCGCGTAAGGGCGCGGCCCGCGGCGGGCCGTCGCGGCGCCTTCCTGAGGACCGTTCGCCGGCGCCGCTGAGGGAGGCGTACCACCCGCCGGCGGCGTCGCCTGCGCGCCAAGTGCGCCGGCGGATCCAGCGTAGGGCAGGACGAGGAGCGTACACGCAGTAATGAGCTTCATTTCGGAACTCGGTGTGTGTGTCGGGAGGCTGGCGAAGACAGGCACCATGGGGCAGGCTGCGCCGCCCCGAGTTTTTCGCGCATCAGTGCTACGTACAACCGGCCCCGCGCGCTCGAATTCATCCACGCGCGGGGCTGCGCCCAGCGGGGATGGCCCCACGGGCGCTTCGTGCATGGCGGGGGGCATACTCGCGCGCTATCGTTGCGCCATGACCCGTCTTCGTTTGCGCACGACTGCCCCCCGCCGGCGCCCGATCCGTGCTGGCCTGCTCGCGCTGACCAGCACAGCCACGTTTCTGGCCGGCTGCTTTTCGTATCGACCGCTGGCGCCGGCGGCCCTGCCGGCCCGCACCGAAATCCGCCTCGTCTTCACCCCCGACGGAGCGAAGGTGCTGCGAGAGGCGGCGGGATTCGAGCTGCGGCAGCTCGATGGCATGGTGGTGCGTACCCTCGGCGACAGCGCGGTGCTGGTGAAGCCCGACGCGCTCGTCACGGTTGACGGCGATGAATTGCCGTGGCGGCGCGGTGAGCTGGTCGTGCCCTGGCGGACGGTCGATCGCCCGCTGCAGCGCACCATGGACAAGCGGCGTACGCGCGGCTTTGTGGCCGTGATGGGGGCGGCGTTCACGGGGGTCGTGTACTTCGCGCTCAAGAGCATCAGCAGCGGCAGCGGTAGTAGTCTGCAGTCCGGCCGGGGGGTCCCGGAGTGACACCGATTTCGTCAGAGACCTCTGGGCTGCCCACCGACGCCGAGCTGAATGCCATCGGTGTGCTGCGGCGGCGGCTTATCGAAGCCCGTGTGGTGGCACCCTTGCTGGAAGCCCTGGGCGAGAGATTCGGCCGTGACGATGTGCTCGCGGTGGCCCGTGAGGTGATCGTATCGCTGGCCACCAGACAGGGGGGCGAACTCGCGGCCCACGTAGGCGGCTGTTCGTTGCAGCACTTCGAGGGCACCCTCGATCGCTGGACGGCTGACGGGGCACTGGAGATCACCGTTCGAGAGTCGAGCGATGAGACGTTCGCCTTCGACGTGACCCGCTGCCGATATGCCGAGATGTACCGGGCGTTGGGCATTCCCGAGTTGGGGGCGATCCTCTCGTGCAATCGGGACGCCGCCCTCATCGGCGGCTTCAATCCCGATGTGGCGTTCACGCGCACCCAGACCATCATGGGCGGGGCCAGCCACTGCAACTTCGTGTACACCCTTACCCGCGCCCCGCGGTCGACCCCCTAGATTTCCCGTCCGGCGCCCGCGCTCCCGGCGTGTGGCCGATGTCGACCTTTTCTCGCGGATGGTGCGATGTACCCGTTCGTTCTCAAGTTTCACAACGTGCTCGCGTGGCTCGTGCTCGCGACCGCACTGCTCGTGATCGTAAAGGCGCTGACCGCCAAGACCACGTGGGGCGACGCCGAGACCTCATGGGTGCGTCGCCTCACCATTCTGGCCCATCTGCAGCTCGTCGCCGGGCTGACGCTGTGGTTCGTGAGCCCGGCGGTCGGTGCGGCCCGCTCGGCCATGGGGGCGTCGATGAAGGACGCGGCCACCCGGCGAACGCTGGTGGAGCATCCCTTCCTGATGGTCGTAGCGGTCATCGCGGCCACCGTGACGAGTGTGATGGTGCGCAAGGCGGCCGGTTCCGATGCCAAGGCGAAGAAGGCGCTGATCGGGACGCTCGTGACGCTCGTGCTCGTCGCGGCCATGCTGCCGTGGAACCGCCTGATCGGGTCGTGGACGGCCTGAGCGGATTCGTCTGAACAACGAGGAATGGTTGTGGGGGTGGGATCCCACGCCGGGCATCGTCTCGGTGTGGGCCACGCCCGATGGTGAGGCCACGGTGTGGCGCCGTCCTGGAGGCGGTGTGTTGCTCACCGAGACGGAACGGTTTCGCCCCTGGGTGCTGGTGTCCACGCTCGACTGGCTCGCCGCGTCGGGGGCACCATTCACGCGTGACGATCCGTCCACGGGATTGCACGCCCGCGAACTCGCCGGCCCTGGCGCGCTGCGATTTCTGATATCGGCGCCGCGCTGGCACCTGTTGGAACAGGCCCTGTGCCGTGGGGCATCGCGTGTGCTCGGGCAGCGCCTCACCCGCGTACAGCAGTTACCGCGTGAGCACCGACACGTGCTGCCGCCCGACGAGCAGTACCTCGTGGCGACCGGGCGCACGTACTTTCGCGACCTCACCTTCGCGCAGTTGCGTCGGCTGCAGTTCGACCTCGAGACTACCGGGCTCGATGCGCGCGTCGACCGCATTTTTCTCATCGCCATCGGGACCCCGGACGGCGGCGTGGAGCTGCTGGAGGCCGCCGGCGAGGACGACGCTGCTGAGCGAGAGCTGCTCGAACGATTCGTGGCGCGGATCACGCTGCTCGATCCCGATGTGGTGGAGAACCACAATCTCCACGGCTTCGATCTGCCGTTTCTCCGGCAGCGGGCGCGTCGGCTCGGGGTGCGGCTCGCTCTGGGTCGTGTACCCGGGCTTGGTCTCGACGAACGCGTGGCGATGCGCGGTGTGCTCAGCGACGATGGTGACGGTCCGCCGCACCACGAGCGACGTGTGCGCTATGTGATTCCCGGTCGGGAATGCATCGATACGCTCGACGCCGTGCGCCGGTACGATTTCGCCGTCCGCGAGCTTCCAAGTCACGGCCTCAAGGCGGTGGCCAGGCACTTCCACATCGCGGGGAGCGACACCCGTGAATTGCTGCGCGGCGATCGCATTCACGAGGTCTATCGCACCAACCCGGACCGGGTGCGGCGATACGCCCGCGCCGACGTGACCGAGGTGGCGGCGTTGGCGCGCCTGCTGGGTGGCGCCGGTTTCGCGCTGGCCCGCATGGCCCCGCGCCGCTACGAGCGACTGGCCGATGCCGGCCCGGCCACAGGCGTCATCGATCCGCTGCTCGTGCGCGCGTATCTGCGCGCCGGCCAAGCGCTCCCGGCCCATGCGGCCGGTGATGGTACGGTACACAGTGGCGCCGCACTCATGCTGTTCAACGCGGGTGCCCTGCAGCGCATCGTGAAGGTGGACGTGGCCAGTCTGTATCCGTCGCTCATGCGGGCATATCGGATCGGCCCGCAGCGGGACCACCTGCAGGCGCTGCTGTTTCTCGTCGATCGGCTCGTCGAGCAGCGACTTGAGGCCAAGGGGCGGGCCCGAGCGGCGGTGCCGGGGAGTGATGAGCAGTTCACGCAGGAGGCCATTTCGGCGGCCATGAAGCTCGTGGTGAACTCGGCGTACGGGTATCTCGCGGCCGGGGAGGGGCTCACGCGTTTCGCCGATGTGCACGCGGCCAACGAGGTGACCCGCCGCGGTCGCGAGACGCTCGCGCTGATGTGTCGTGAACTGGCGGCTCGTGGCGCCGAACTCATCGAGGCCGACACGGACGGCGTGTACTTCGCAGTGCCCACGTCATGGCGTGAGCCTCAGGAACGGGCGATGGTGCAGGAGGTGGCGGCGCTCCTGCCGTCGCTGGTGCGCCTCGAGTTCGAAGGCCGCTACGCGGCCATGCTGTCGCACGAAGCGAAGAATTACGCGCTTCTGACCCACGACGGCCGGCTGTTGTTGCGGGGGGTCGCCTTTCGCTCGAGCCGGGCCGAGCCGTTCGGCGAAGCATTTTTGAGAACGGCCATCACCTGTTTGCTCGCCAGTGACGTCGTGGGTGTCCGCCAGGCCTATTTGAACACGGTGGCTGCGCTGCAGCGTCGGCAGCTGCCGACCACCGCGGTGGCTGCGCGGGTGCGTTTGCGCAAGACACCTGCCGTCTACGCGCGCACCCGTTCCGCTCGTCGCGAGTTTGCCTACGAGGCGGTTTGGCAGCATACCGGCGGCCACTGGAATGTCGGTGAACGGGTGCGGGTCTATCGCGCCGCGGACGGTACAGGCCGGGTGCTGGACGAAGTGGAGGGTGAAGTGTGGGTCGATCAGGATCTGCGCGACTACGACGTGGCTCACTACGTCGCGCTCCTGCGCCGGACGTTCGCGACCCGGTTGGCCCGGGCGTTCCGCCCGGCGGACTTCGCGCTCCTGTTCGCGGACGCCGAGCAGTTGCCACTGTTCGTGCCGGCGTTCGAGGCGATCCGGCCGATCGCGGTGCGGGACGCCGTGGCGTGGGCGGCCTTGCTGGCCCCCGAGTGAATCGCCCTCTATAATCCCGACGTTCGTCCCTCCCGTACCGTCCCCTCCCCACCACAGAAGGAAAGCCCATGTTGCGACCGCTAATCGCTCGGTTGCTCTGCGTGGCGTCCGCCTCGGTGCTCGCCGGATCTCCGGTCGCCGCCCAGAACACCATCACCCTCGAAGGCGCTGTCCGTGGTGACGGCGCTCCGGTCGTTGGCGCACAGATCACCGTGCGGAACATCGCCACCAGTGAAGCCTCGCGGACGCTCACCCGTCCGAACGGCGAATTCCGCGTGCTCGGTCTCTATTCCGGGCAGTACACGGTGAACGTGAAGGCCATCGGCTACCGCCAGCGGACCGACACCGTGAATCTTGTGCAGGGGCAGCGCGCCCGGCTCGACTTCGAACTCGAGAAGGGGGCCGCTGAACTCGAGGCGCAGACGGTCACCGCAGAGCGCGTGAAGCAGGTGGAAGTGCAGCGCATGTCGGTGTCGGCGCCCGTCGTGAAGGAAGAGATCGAGAATCTGCCCTTCAACGCGCGCGGCATCATGAACCTCGCCGGCATCGCGCCGGGCATCAAAACGTACGCGCCGCAGTCGGGCCGCACGCTCCCGTCGGGCGGTGCGGCGCCGGACCTCCGCTTCTTCAACGTCTACATGGACGGCGTGGAGATGAAGAGCCTGTTCAACGGCAACATCGTGGGGCTCGGACAGACCGGGTCGCCGCTGCCGCAGGAAGGGCTGGAGAACTTCCGTGTGTATCTCAACCCGTACGACGCGGAATTCACTCGCGCCGGCTCGTATGTGATCAGCGCCGAAAGCAAGCGCGGTACGAACGAGTGGAAGGGGTCGGCGTTCGGCTTCCTGCAGAACAAGGCCATGATGGCCAGGAACGCGTTTCTCCCCACGGCGCAGGTCAAGCCCAACTTCGGCCGTGAGCAGCTCGGTTTCAACATCGCCGGCCCGCTCAAGAAGGACAAACTGTTCCTCGCCACGAGCTACGAACTCACCAATACCGATTTCTATCTCGACGTGAACCCCACCACGGCCGCGGCGAATACCCGCTGGCCGGGCGAGCGCGGCGCATTCCTGGCGCCGAACAAGAACCACACGCTCTTCTCGCGCCTCACGTACGTGCAAAGCCCGCGTGTCACCTATGACTTCATGGGCTCCACGCGCTTTCTCCGTGGCGAAGGCAACTTCGGCGGCCGCGTCTCACAAGACGGCGGCATCTCCCAGAAGTACGAGATCTACACCGCGCAGCTGCGCCAGAAGTTCGTGTCCACGAGCGGCAACCTCGTGAACGAAGCCTCGCTGCAGTTCGTGGGCTGGAACCACAACGAAGCGCCGCTGCTCCCCGGGCCGCAGCGGAACTATCCGGGCGTGCAGTTCGGCACGTCAGGGTTCCCGCTCATCCTGCAGGAGAATCACTTCCGCGCCGTGAACCGGGCCACGTACAACCTCGAGAAGGCGGGCTCGCACATCATCAAGGCCGGCATCGAGCTCAGCACCATCGGCGCGTTGCAGAACCAGCCGAATAACACGAACGGCACGTTCACCTACGCGGTGGACGATCCCACGGCGCTGCCCGTGTCGGCGACGATCGCCGTGGGCTTCACCGATCCGAACGGCACGTCGGACGCCATCGCGCGGGCCCGTGGTTACACCACCGGCATCTACATCAACGACGAGTGGCGTATCAAGCCCAACTTCACGCTCTCGTTGGGGCTCCGGCACGACGCCGAAATCAACACGATGAACAACAGCTACAAGACGCCGTGGGCAAGCGATCCGGTGCTCACCGGTATCGCCGAACTCCGGCCGTTCATCAACACCGGTAACCGCAAGAACCAGCTCGGCAACTTCTCGCCGCGCGTCTCCTTCTCGTGGGATCCGTTCAAGGACAACAGGACCTTCGTGCGCGGCGGTTTCGGCATCATCTACGACCGTGTCACGAGCTTCATGGGCTTCCAGGAACGCCGCAACTCGGAGTGGCGCACCTACACGTTCGCCAATCCGGGCACGAGTGACCCGGCGGTGCTGCGTCAGCGCGTGATTGCCGGCGCATCGGCGGCACTCTCGCCGATCCTGATGGACAACGAGATGAAGACGCCGCATTCGAAGCAGATGTCCCTCGGTGTCGGTCATCAGCTCACGCCGGAACTCGGCTTCAACGTGGACTACGTTCGCCAGAACATGGAGAACCTGTACGTCCAGCGGAATCCGAACTACCTCGATCGCACGGTCACGCCCGCCCGCCGCAAGCTCACTCCGGCGTTCGGCGACATCCTCATCTGGGACGACATCGGCCGCTCGAACTATTCGTCGGTGCTCGTACAGGCGACTTGGCAGCGTGCCAAGGCCCGCGTGAACCTCGCCTACACCCTCGGTTGGTATCAGGGCGACTTCGATACGGCCGCGCTGCCGAACTTCGCCTACATGTTCCTGTTCAACCGCCAGCGTACCACGGGCGACGAGCGCCATCGTGTGGCGTTGTCGAACATCCTGCCGCTGCCGTTCGGGTTCACGTTCTCGAGTGTGACCACGATCGCCAGCCCGCGACCGTTCCTCACCACCGATGGTCGCGACATCAACCTCAACAACATCCTCGGCGACGACTTCCCGGGCGGCACCGTGAACTCCACGGGTAACCGCACTACGCTGCCGGCGAATGCGTGGCCGAACTGGTATCGCACCGTGGATATCCGCGTGGCCCGCCCGATCCTCAACTGGAACGGCAAGAAGGTCAGCGTGTCCGCCGAGGCGTTCAACCTGTTCAACTGGAAGAACAACCTCACCTTCGGCAATCAGCAGTTCACCGCCGCGGGTGCGCCCCAGTCCACGTTCGGCGTGCCCCTCTCGGCGTTCGCGGCGAGAATGGGACAGGTCGGTATGCGCCTCGACTGGTAAACAGTCGAGAGGAGAGGCTCGAGACTCCGATCTCTAGACTCCGATCTCGAGCCTCCAGTCGGAGAGCTCCGAGGCTGAGAGTTGAGCCCGGATAGAAGCGAGAGGCCAGTGTCCTCGAGTTGGGAAGTCAGTGGTGCACGCTGACTTCTCGCTTCGAGAGCACTGGCCTCTCGTTTCTATCCGGGCTCGCTTCTGAGTCTCGCCGTTCGATTCTCCCGCTCAATGCTCGGGTCTCACCACTCGAATTCAGCGGTAGATTAAGTACGGCTTCACCATCGTCTCAAATCGCTTCGCGTCCGCGTCCCACTGCCTGATCAGCGCGTCGATCGTTCCCGCATCCACCGCCTTCGTGAGCTGATCGGTGCCGGCGAGGCGATCGATGCCCTTGATGCGCCCGGCGGCATTGACGCTCGGCTCGCGCCACGTGAACTCCTGCGGGTGGGCGGCCTTGAACGCGCGCAGCATGCGGATGCCCAATTCCACGGGGCGCACGCGGTTGCGGTCGGTCACGCCCACCTTGATCATCGGGATGGTCTTACCGCCGAACTTGTAGCCCGTCTCGATGGTGCGCGTGGCCGTGTCGAAGCGCACGCCGGGCAGCTTCATCGCGTTGAGTGTGGCCGCGATGGCGACATGGTCCTTGAGGTAGTCCGCGCCGATGAGCTGGAAGGGCGCATCCGTACCACGCCCTTCCGTGGCGTTGGTGCCCTCGAAGAACACCGTGCCGGGGTAGAGCAGTTCGGCATCGAGCGTGCGAAGGTTGGGCGACGGGTTCACGCGGGGCATGCCCGTTTCGTCGTACCACATGGAACGCCGGTAGTTCTTCATGGGCACCACTGTCACGCTCGCATTGAGCGCCTTGGTCCCCACGAGATACTTCATGAGCTCGCCGACGGTGAGACCATACCGCAGCGCCACGGCGTGCTGGCCCACGAGTGAACGGAACTTGAGATCGAGGATATTGCCCTCGAACCGATCGGCGCGAATGGGGTTGGGCCGGTCGAGAATGACGAGGGGCTTCCCTGCCGCTGCCGCTGTCAGCGCCAGCGTCCACTGATACGTGTACACGCGCGCGCCCACGTCCTGGATGTCGTACACGAGCACATCCACGTCCTTGAGCATGTCGGGCGTCGGCGTTTCGACCGCGCCGTAGAGCGAGTACACCTTGACGCCGGTCTTCGCGTCGACCGCATCGGCGATTTTGGCGCCGGCCTTGGCCTCACCGCGAATGCCGTGCTCGGGCCCGTACAATGCCGTGAGCTTTACGCCGGGCGCCTTGAACAACAGGTCGATGGTGCTCGTGCCCTGGCGATCACGTCCGGAGTGATTCGTGAGCAGGCCCACCCGCTTGCCGCGGAGGAGATGGAGCGAGTCGGAGAGCAGCACCTCGATCCCCGGAATCACATTGCCCTTGGCCTGCGCCGCCAGCGGGGCGTGGGGAAGGCACGCGGAGATCGCGGCGGCGAGCGCCGTGGTGGCCACCACGCGTGCTCGTCTGGTGAACGGACGCTTGAGCATGTCTGGGGAGGGAAAGGGTGGGATCGTCGGTGCACAGGTACGACTTCATATTCTACTCTTCGTGCGCCACTGCCGTTGTTTCCCTCCGGTTTCCCGCGTGTCACCTCATCCCCTGCGCTTCGGCGCCGATGTTCTGCTGAGTACTCCAAGACGGTGGCGGGAGTGGCGGCACGTGGCCTTGGTGACCAACGATGCCGCGCGCCTCGCGTCCTCGGAGCACACGCGGCCCCGTCTTGCCCTGCTCCAGGCCGGGCTCCCGCTTGTCCGGCTGTTTGGCCCCGAACACGGGCTCACGGCTGCCGCTGATGATGGCGCACGGGTCGACGACGGCACGGACCCGCTCACGGGTCTTCCGGTCGTCTCACTGTATGGCGAACGCATGCGTCCTGACGCGGCACATCTCGCGGGGCTCGACGCTGTGCTCTTCGATATCCCCGACGTAGGCGCTCGATTTTACACGTATGCCTGGACCTTGTGGCACGTGCTGCACGCCTGTGCCGAGGCGGGCATACCTCTCGTGGTGCTCGATCGCCCGAACCCGCTCGGTGGTATGCTGGAGGCAGCGGAAGGACCCATGCTCTCGGATGATTGCCGGTCGTTCATCGGTGAGGACGATATCCCCCTGCGGCATTCGCTCACGCTGGGGGAGCTTGCACGATTGTGGCAGCGGGAGCATTGCCCGAACGCACTGCTCGAGGTGATCTGCTGCGAGGCTTGGGAGCCGTCGCGTGCCTGGCCGGCCTTCGCGTTGCCGTGGGTGCCCACCTCGCCGGCGATGCCTGCGTTCGACAGCGCCATCTGGTATCCGGGCACATGCCTCTTCGAGGCGACCAACGTGAGCGTCGCCCGGGGAACCGATGCCCCGTTCACCACCATCGGGGCGCCGTGGATGAACGCCGAGGCGATCGCGCCGTCCATTCAGGTCGCCGGTGTGACGTGTTCGCCAACGACCTTTACTCCCGCTCAGGGGCCATATCGTGGCGAACGCTGCGAGGGTGTGCGACTCTCACTGGACGTCCGTGTCTTCGGAGCTCCGGCGATCGCCGAATTCGTGGCCCGTGATCATCGCCCCGTGGCCCTCGGTCTGCGCTTACTGCACGCCGTGAATAAGCAACACCCATCCGAATTCGCGTGGGCACCCTATCCCACTGCGGCCAATCCGTCGGGGCACAATCATCTCGCGCGGCTCTTCGGCCGGCGCGAGGTGGCCGGCCTCATCGGCACCCTGACACACGAGCAGTCCGGGGCCACCATCGCTGAATGGACACGCGTTGACGACTGGCGATCACGCGTTGCTTCCATCCTGCTGTACGACCGGACACCCTGATTCACGGCGGCGGCGGTCCGCGTCGCCGCATCATGTTCTCGTGCATCGCGGCCATGCCCCGGGTTACCAGTTCGGTGACCTCCGCGGCATGCGCCTGCAGGAGGGATACCGTCACGCTGTCGTTTGAGGTCTCCGTGACCACCACGCCCTTCGCCGTATGCTCCACGAGGCGCGTGATCGAGGCCCCGCGCTGCAGCAGCCGACGTAGCGTCGGTGAGGCCGGCGGCACATCGAGATCCTGCGACTTCTCCACCAGCACACCGGTGGTGGCCACGTGGTGTCGTAACTGCACCACCATCACCGAGTCGTCGGACTCGGTAACGGTACGGACCCCGTTCGGCAACGTGGTCACCGTGCGCCGCAGCTTCTGATGATTCATCATCAGCTCGTGTACCCCCGGCATCACGGCCGCCGCGACGGTGTCGCGGCGCATGCCGGCCCCTCGTCCCATCATCCCCTGTCCGTGCACAATCGCCGGGGACGTCAACGCCAGTGATGCGGTGACCGCCACGATGGCGTTGCGGCACGTCATGAATGTGCCTTGTCTCATGTTCTCCTCCGGTAGATACACGTACAGTGCGTCGCACCGCTGGCCGGCGCCGTCGGCGGGCGCCCGGGGCCGCGTACAGGTTTTCCCCACAGTCCGCTGGGTCAACGCTGGACGAATGCCGGTACTCGCTGCCTCTTATGGGTATGCGACTTTCCACTCGTTTTCTCGCCCAGTTCGTTCTGGCGCTTTCCTGCGTGCTGCTGCCACGCGCCGCCTACGCCACCTGGTCTGTCATTGCCGTGGACATGGCGACCGGGCGCGTCGTCATCGCCTCCGCCACCTGTGTCGACCGCGACGATGCCTTTCTCAGCGGCATTCAGGCGGTGGTCGTGCCCGGCAAGGGCGTCGCGGCCTGTCAGGCCGGTGTCGACGGGACCCATGCCAACCAGATGCTCGTCTACCGCGAGTTGCAGAAGGGCACCGACCCCGCCCGCATCATCGAGATGCTGTCGGCCGATCCCGCCTTCCAGTCACGACAGTTCGGCATCGTCGATCTCACCGGTCGTACCGCGGGCCACTCGGGATTGTCGAACGGCTATGTGACGCAGGATATCCAGGGGCAGGTGCCGGGCACGCAGATCTACTACTCCATACAGGGCAACATCCTGCGCACCGGTGACGTGATCCCTAACGCCGTGCGTGCCTTCGTGCATACCAAGGGGGCGCTCACCGATCGTGTGATGGCGGCGCTCGAAACGGCTGACCAGTACGGTGGTGACAGTCGGTGCGTGTGTCCGCCATTGCCGGCCGACGGGAGCAAGCCCGCCATCGCCTGCGAAGGGCGCACGGCGTACATCGCGTACATCCTCATGGCCAACCGCGCCGATGTGAGCGGGGATTCGCACAGCAACGGGAAGTATTCCCTGTATCTCACCGTGGCCCAGCCCAATCAGCAGGGGCCGAACGTCATCAAGCCCGGTGAGAATCTGAATCCCGTGAAAACCCTGCGCACGCGCTACGACGCGTGGCGCAAGACGCAGCCGGCGTCCTACAAGTGAGGCAGCGCAACATGATCCGCTCGAGGTTGTTCCGCGGCGCCGCCATGGTGTTCGCACTCGTCACGGCCGAAGCCACGACAGCCGGTATCGCGCAGGCGCAGTCCCGTACGCCCATGCGCGTGCTCACCCTCACCACCACGGCATTCACCGATGGTGCGGAGATGCCACGGCGACAGGCGCAAAGTGGCCGCGATGTGTCGCCGGCGCTGTCGTGGAGCGGCGCCCCTGATTCCACCCGCAGTTACGTACTACTGGTGCACGACGCCGATGCGGCGATGGGCGATGGGACCGACGATGCCCTGCATTGGCTGGTCTGGAATATCCCCGGGACAGCGACATCTCTCGCGGAGGGCGTGCCGAGCGGCGCCCAACTCGCGGATGGCACGCGACAGATCAGCGTGAGCGGCCCGTACTATCGCGGCCCCGCAGCGCCCAGCACGGGGCCCGCTCATCACTACGTGTTCGAACTGTTTGCGCTCGACACCATGCTGAATGTGCCACCCACGGCCATGTCGCCGGCCGCCACGCGCGAGGCGATCATGCGCGCCATGGCAGGTCATGTGCGCGCGAAAGGCGTCCTCGTGGGGCTGTACCGCCGACCCGCCCCGTGATGGGGCGCGTCGGTTGCCGCTGGCGCTAGATCAAGTCGATCGTGAAGCGCACGGCCATTCCCTGCTCGACCGGCAACTCGTCGCTCTGCACGCGCACGGTCACATCATACTGACGCGCGGAGCCGATGATGAGACCTTCCGACAGGTGACCCATGCGCCGGGGGCTCCGGTACAGGAACACCAGTTGCGTGGCCGTCCGGCGCTCCACCACGAAGTGCGGCAACTCGGCATCCGGGTAGAGCTTGCGCACTTCCACGTGGATGTGGTCGTCGATACTGCTCAGAAAGTCGAACAGATTGTTGGCACGGCGATAGAAGTCCGGGAAGTCGCGGGCGAACGTATCGCTCAAGCGGTCGCCGAAGTCGCACACGATGTCGCGCACCGACGAATTGGTCCGCTCGGCGAGGGCTTCGCAGAGCGCCACCATTTCGGCGTGGTTGTATGTGCCCACGGCGGTGTAGGCACCACCGCTGGGCACATTTGCCGCGTCGATCATGTCGTCCACCATGTCGTCGCCGAATCGAGCCCCGACATAGTCAAGGAACTCGGTAAAGACCATGCCCTTCACGAGCGCAGCTCCCCGTGGCCCTGACGGCGATGGCTGCTGGCGCGCACGGTACGCTTCACGACGGAAAGAAAGGATGGCACGTCGAACGGCTTGTTCATGAGCATGAGCCCCGCTGTTTGAATGCGTTCCTGAACCGAGAGATCGTCGACGAATCCACTCACCAGCAGGACCGGTAGGGTGGGGTGCATGGCGCGGAGCGCGAGTGCCAGATCACAGCCGTTCATGCCGGGCATGCGCACGTCGCTGACGACCATGTCGAAACGCGTCGGCGTGTCGGTAAGCCGCTGTAACGCTTCCTCCGCGCTGTTTGCCTCGTCCGTTTCGAACTGCTGACGCTGCAATAGCGTCGCGACAGTGCGGCGAACGGCCGGATCGTCGTCGACGACGAGGACGCGCGCGCCGATCACCGGGTCGATCGGGGAGTGGTCAGCCCCTGGCGAAGGCTCGACTCTCGGTGTGGTGACACGCGGCAGCAGCACCCGAAACGTGGAGCCTTCACCGACCACCGTACGAATGGCAATGCTGCCCTTGGCCTGCCGCACCAGTGAATACACGGTGGCGAGTCCGAGACCATTCCCTTGCCCCACCGGTTTCGTGGAAAAGAACGGATCGAAGGCGCGCTGCGCCGTTTCAGCGTCCATCCCCTCGCCAGTGTCACTGACTTCGAGGCACACGTACTCGCCCGGCTCGAGCTGGAGCGTCCCGGCCTCGCCGACGGTAATCGTGCAGGGCGTGGCCGTGAGGCGCATCACGCCTCCATCTCGCATCGCATCCCGCGCATTGGCGGCGAGATTGAACAGCAGCTGATCAAGTCCCCCTCGCGTGAGCCGCACCGCGAGATCGGGCGAGACGTCGACGTGCAGCGCGACGCGCTCGGTGAGCAACCGCTGCAGCAGCGGACGAAACGTCGAGATGCTCAGGCCAAGGTCGATGTCGATCTCTTCGACCGCCGTCTTTCGGCTGAAAGCCAGCAAGCGCGAGGTGAGCTCCCGCCCACGCTGCACCGCGGAGATCAACTCGGCGAGGATCGCGCCACGCTCACCCACGTCGGCATCAGGCAACAGCGCGGCGGCCCCGCCAATGACCATCAACATGTTGTTGAAGTCGTGTGCAACGCCGCCGGCCAGTAACCCCACGGCTTCCATCTTCTGCGAGTGGCGCAACTCCTCCTGCATCGTCCGCATCTCGGCCGTGCGCTCTTCTACACGCCGCTCGAGATTGTCGGCCAGTTCCTGCAGCGACCGGTTGGACATGAACAGCTCGAGCGACTTCGATTCGAGCAGGCGCTCGGCTTCGCGCCGCGCTGTGCGCTCGCGTTCCACCCGTCGTTCCAGGCGCGCAATCCGCTCGATCGGATCTGCCGAATCAGGGTGATCACTCATTGGTGAAATATTCACCCCCGGATGCCCAGTTCGAGAAGAGGGAATGTGACATTCTGGTTTTTCCGTGTGGTAACTTCGCCGAAACGTGCCGCTCCACCCCTTTCATCCCCGGAGTCCCTATGCTGCGACTTGCCCTGGTCCTTGCGCTCGCCACCGTCTTTCCCACGATGCTCGAGGCGCAATCGCAGCAGTATGTCCGCTATCGATTCAACGGGAAGGTGGCCTACGGTCGACTCGAGGGGGCAACCATCGTGCAACTCGGCGCCGCGCCGTGGCTCGGCGGCACGCCCACAGGCGTCAAGGTCCCGCGGAGCGGCGTGGCGCTGCTCGCGCCGGCTACCCCGTCGAAGGTGATCGCCGTGGGGCTCAACTATCAGACGCACCTCGGGGAACGGTCCGCCGCCGCGTACCCCGGACTCTTTGCCAAATTTCCCACCTCTATCATCGCACACAACGACACTGTCGTCCTGCCTTCCGATGCGAACAACGTCCACTACGAAGGCGAGATGGTCATCGTGATGGGCAAGCGGGCGCAGAACGTGAGCAAGGAGCGCGCGAAGGAGTACGTGTTCGGCGTGACCACCGGCAACGACGTATCAGAGCGCGACTGGCAGAAGAGTGACCTGCAGTGGTTCCGCGCCAAGGCCGCCGATACGTTCGGACCGCTCGGACCCGTGATCGTGACGGGGGTGAACTACGACGACCTGCTGCTGGAGACCCGGCTCAACGGCAAGGTCGTGCAGTCGCAGCGCACGAAGGATCTCATCTTCAACGTGGCCGAGATCGTCAGCTACATCAGTCGGTACGTGACGCTGGAGCCGGGAGACGTGATCTACAGCGGCACGCCGGGCACCACCCAGCAGATGAAGGCCGGCGATGTGGTGGAAGTACAGTTGGAGAAGGTCGGGACGCTCAGCAATCCGGTGGTGAAACGGAATTAACCGTCGAGCGTCCTTTCAAGGGGCGTTGGTGCTTTCGGCGCGTGCTTGGCGCCGGCGATGACGCTTTCCTGTTTCCCGTTTTCGAAATTTCTTCTCCACACACCACCACCATGCGCTGGTCGAACGCTTCGCTCGGTTTCCGGCTGACCGCTGCCTTTCTCTTCGTTGCGGCGCTGACGTTCGGCGTCACGGCAACGCTCTTCGGCTTCCAGCAGGAACTCACCACCCGCACCCGCACCATCTATTTGGATCGCGTGGTGCCGCTGGGGCAGTTGAAGCTCATCAGCGACGCCTACACGGTGTCGGTGGTGGATGCGGCGCATAAGCGGCAGGATGGCCTGCTGCCAAGCAAGGTGGCGGGGGAAACGCTGGCGGCCGCGCGTGATACCATCCGGTCGCAGTGGGCCGCCTATCGCGCCACCTATCTGACCGTTGAAGAAGCCGCGCTCGCGGCCCGCGCCGACAGCCAGATTACGCGACTGGAGCCGGTACTCGAACGATTGAAGGCGGCGTACGCGGCCGACAGTACGCCAATGCTCAGCGAAATCCTGACCACCGCCCTGTACCCGGCGGTCGATCCGTTGTCCGCAACGTTGCACGATCTGGCCGCGCTGCAGCAGCGCGTCGCGGCCGAAGAATTCGCAAGCTTCGAAAAGACCGCCGCCCTTGAGAAGCAGGTGGCGATCGGCATCAGTCTTGCCGCATTCGCATTCGCGGTGCTTCTCGGACGTCGCATGGCGGGGCAGGTGACCGGGGCGCTTGGCGCCATCTCGACGACGGTCGGTGATCTGCGGACGCGACTGCAGCGGCTGCGAGAGGCGCTTGGCGAATTGGCTGACGGTCGCATCGTATCCGTTGCCGTGACGCCCCCCAAGGCGGTGACATACGCCCGTGAGGATGAGGTGGGTGCCGTCATCCGTGATGTAAACGTGATGGCGCAGAATACCGGCGATGCCGTGATGGCGCTGCAGACGGCGATGGCTCGCCTCCGGGACGCCACCGAGGAAATCGGCAAGGACATCGCCCTCGCGCGCTCTGGTGTGCTCGACGTGCGCACCGACGCGCCCGTACTGCCGGGCGTCTTCGGCGAACTGTCCGTTGGGGTGCGTTCCGTGGTGCAGACCATTGCGGAGCCGATTCGTGAGGCGAACGGCGTTCTTGCGGCAGTCGCGGAACGGGACGTGTCGGCGCGAATGGTCAGCCACTACACCAATGACCTTGCGGATCTCGAAACGGCGATCAATCGCGCCATCACCAATCTCGACGATGCCCTCGGCGAGGTGGCGATGGCAGTCGGCGAGCTGAGCTCGGTGGCCGAACAGATCGCGGGCAGTTCTGTGGCGCTGTCCGACGGGGCGACCAAGCAGGGGGTCGCCGTGGAAGCCATTGCCGGACGCCTGCGTGAGCTCAACAGCTCCAGCGAAGTCAATGCGCGCACCGCGGCCGACGCCGGTTCCCTCGTGGAGGCGAGCCGGGAGGCTGCGCGGGCAAGCGTAGGCACCGCCGACGAACTGGCGCGCGCCATGACCCGTATTGCCGAGGGAGGTGCGGCAACTGGCCGCATCGTGCACTCCATCGAAGAGATCGCGTTCCAGACCAACCTGCTCGCCTTGAACGCCGCGGTGGAAGCGGCGCGGGCCGGCGACGCCGGACGTGGCTTCGCCGTGGTGGCAGAGGAAGTGCGCGCGCTCGCCTTGCGGTCCGCCGCGGCGGCACGTGAGTCGACGGCGTTGATCGAAGCCGCGACGACCCAGACGCGGGAAGGCGAACAGCTCACGGCCCGCATGGTCTCGGCGCTGCGTGCCCTCGATGCGCGCATGGAATCGATCAGCCAGGTGTTCACGGCGCTCGCGGCCTCGAGCAGTGCGCAGCGGGATGCCGCCCACGTGGCGACGACCGGTGTGATGCAGGTGGAAGCGGTGACGCAGCAGGTGGCGGCGTCAGCCGAGGAGTCGGCCGCGGCCGCTGTGGAGATGCGGGCGCAGGCAGCGTCGCTCGATGGGCTCGTGTCCCAATTCGTGCGCACGGCCGCGTCGGCTGTGCGGCGGCGTGACCAACAGTACGCCTAGGACGGCACGCGAGCCCGCGCTGCACCGGTAGGTACGCCCAGCGCGGCGTGCCGCCGGAACACCGCGTCAGGATTGCGGCAGAGTCCGTGACCGCTCGATGTCCCGCTCGAGTTGATCGAGCACCGGCACGAGCTGACGCACCAGGACTTCGGCTTCCAGATGCACCGTGGGTCCCTCGAGGACTGCCATCTCATTCAGCATGGCACAGAGCCGGTAGCACTCCGTCGCCTCCATCTGGCCGGCTGCCGACTTGAACCGATGCGCGTGAAAGGCGAGGCCTCGCATATCATGTGACGCGATTGCCGTATCGATCCCGGCACGCGCTTCAGTGAGCGATTCGAGGAAGTGCGTCAGCACCTCCTGGATCGCCTCTTCGTCGTCCTCGAGCAGCTTGCGCAGTGCACGAAGGGGGAGCGGCGCCTCCTCGATCGACGCGGGCGCGGCCGTGGTCTCGGTCATCGGTTCGGCTGGTGTCGCGAGCGGCAGATGGTCGAGCCATGCTCCGAGGGTGTTGATGAGTCGCTCGGGGACGATCGGCTTGGCAATCACGTCGAGCATACCGGCCTCGAGGCACCGTTGCCGGTCGTCCTGACTGGCGTTGGCGGTCATGGCGAGGATCGGCACCGACGGATGCGCCGAAAGTGTCCGGATGCGATGCGTGGCCTCGATGCCGTCCATGACCGGCATCTGCACGTCCATCAACACGAGGTCGAACCCGTCTGAGCCGTCCAGCGCCTCGATCGCCTGCACGCCATCCGAGGCAATCGTCACCTGCAGGCCGGCGCGTTCGAGCAGTTCGCGCGCCACCTGCTGGTTGAACGGGTTGTCTTCGACCACCAGCACCCGCTGCCCACGAAAGCGCGGGGCGGTCCCTTCCGGACCTGCGGCCGTGAGTTCCGATGCCGACAGCACGGCTCCGGCGACCTCGAAGTCGAGGGCGAAGCGAAACGTGGAGCCTTCTGATGGGACACTGTGCATGGTCAACGCACCGCCCATCACCGTGAGGAGGCGCTGACTGATGGCCAGTCCGAGACCGGTCCCCCCGTAGAGTCGGGTGATGGACGAATCCGCCTGACTGAACGGGCGGAACAGGCGCTCACGCTGCTCCTCACTCACTCACACCAATGCCGGTGTCGATCACCTGAAAGGCCACTCGGACCGAAGGCGTGGCCCTGAGACGGGCGGCGGCTTCCGCTTCGTGAGACGGCGGAGGCACGCAATCCACGGTCACGCGTACGCTGCCGGTCGGCGTAAACTTGACGGCATTGCCCACCAGGTTAGTGAGGATCTGCTGCAGGCGCAGCGCGTCCCCCTGGAGGTGCGTGGGAATCGCGTCGTCGAGCTCCATGGTGAGCGTCAGCCCCTTGGCGCGCGCCGCGTCTCCCACGATCGCGTCGACGCGGTCAAGCACGACGCACGGAGAACGGTTCGCTTTCCAGCACGAGGGCGTCAGCGTCGGCCTTCGCGAAGTCCAGCACGTTGTTCACGAGGCCCAGCAGGCTCTGCGACGCCACCTCGATCTTGCCCACGTAGTCCCGCTGCTTCCCCGACAACGGGGTCTGCAGACACAAGTGCGAGAGCCCCACCAGGGCATTGAGCGGTGTGCGAATTTCGTGGCTCATATTGGCCATGAAGGCACTCTTGGCCCGATCGGCCGCCTCGGCCGCCTGCTTGGCTTCCAGCAGCGTGGCATTCGCATCCGTCATGCGCTGGCATGCGTCGCTGAGCGAGTCCCCCAACTCGCGCACAGCCTGCGCGAGGTTATCCACCTCGGTGATCCGCGACGAAATCGTCACCGGGACATCGTACTGCCCATCACGGAGGGCATTGGCGACGGTCGTAAGCTCCGCGATGGGGCGCGCCATCCCACGCGACACCAATAGCACGGCCAGCAGCGCCAGCAGGGTGATCCCGAGCAGCGCGCCGTACAGCGAGCGGTTCAACGCCGCGATCTCCTGCTCGATCTGCGACTGCGACATGGCGACCACCAGTGCACCGCGTATCGCTGCCGTGCGAACCGGTGCTCGTGCCCGCAGGTGGAGACTGTCGCTGCGGGACAGTACGAGAGCCGCCGGAGTGTTACGCGGATACACGGCAAGGACATGCGCGCTGTCAGCGCCAGGGCCCTGCTGCAGGATGGCGACCCAGGCGAAATCGTGCGCCGTCGTGGTGACCTCGATGACGCGGTCGAGGGACCCGCGCTGTTTGCGCTCGATAGCCAGTTCCACACCGAGCGCGGCGGCCTTGGCCGACTCGGTCATGCGACCGGTGATGCTCCGGCGCACGAGCGTTACCTGCCGCGCCGCATACACCGAACCCAATGCCGTCAGCGCGCACGTGAGCACGACAGCCAATGGTAGCCAGATGCGGAAGCTGATGCTGTTGAGCATCGCGCGCAGGCGCGGTTGCCTGCTGGTGCGAGGAACGCTCATGCGGGCCTCATTACCCGTTCGCTGAATGCGCAGGCAGCCACTTGGCCAGCGTCACATACATGTGGTCGGGATCGATGGGCTTGGGCTCGAAATCGTTCATGCCGGCCTCGATGCAGAGGCGACGGTCTTCGGCCATCGCATTCGCGGTCATGGCGATGACGCGTGTGCCCATGAGGGCCGGGGTCGCCCTGATCTGTCGTGTGGCGGCGTACCCGTCCATCTCCGGCATCTGCACGTCCATGAGCACGAGGTCGAACGGGGCCTCGTGCTCGAGCGCGTCGAGGGCAAGGAGCCCATTCGCGCAGAGCGTCACGCTCGCCCCGACCTTGGTGAGCAACTTCTTGATCACCACCTGGTTGAAGGGGTTGTCTTCAGCCACGAGGATGCGGGAACCGGCCAGCCGGCTTCGCGCTGCGGCCACGTCGACGGTGTTCCCCGCCGGCTCCTCCGGCGTCTCGAGTGAAGCCGCGGTGAACCACGCCGTGAAGGCGAACATGCTCCCTTGCCCGACGGTGCTCTCGACCCAGATCTCGCCCCGCATCAACTCGACGAGTTGTTTGGCGATCGCGAGACCGAGCCCGGTGCCACCGTGCCGCCGGGTGTTGGAGGCATCGGCCTGACTGAACGGCTGAAACAGCGTGTCGATCTGCGCCGCACTCAAGCCGATGCCGGTATCGTGCACGCGAAACTCCAGCGCGAACCGGCCGTCGTCGAACGCGGGTGCCGACACGGGGCGACGGATCTCGACGCGCACTCCGCCGCGCTCTGTGAACTTCACCGCATTCCCGGCGAGATTGAGCAGGATCTGTCCCAGCCGAAGCGCGTCGCCGGCGACGATCGCTGGGACGTCTGCGGCAACGTGCATGTCGAAGCGCAAGGCCTTTTCGCGTGCCAGATGTCCGCAGATACCGTCGACCTGATCGAGCGTGGCCTGCAGCGCGAAGGGCCGCAGTTCGAGTTCCACTTTCCCGGCGTCGATCTTCGAGAAGTCGAGAATGTCGTTGATCACCGCCAGCAGGTCTTTCGACGATCGGTGCACTCGCGTCAGGTAGCCGTGTGCCTGTTCCGTCAGCTCCTCCTGCAGGCACAGATACGACATGCCGATGATCGCGTTCATCGGCGTGCGAATCTCGTGGCTCATATGCGCCAGGAACTGACTCTTGGCCCGGTTCGCCTGGTTGGCGTACTCCACCGCCATTTGCATTTCGGCGATCTGGCGCTCGGCCGCCAGATGTTTCCGCCGTTCCGTGAGGTCGCGGACGGAGACGATGTCCGACGATGCCTGGAGACCGGAGGCGAGCGCCACGGTGAACTCGGCATCGAAGGTCGTGCCGTCGAGATGCCGCGCGACCCCTTCGTGCACCGTGTTCGGCGGATCGGTGCGACTCAGTGTGCGCCATCGCTCGGCTTCGGGGAGGACGGCCGAGAGTAGGCATCCCTGCAGGGTGCCGAAGAGAGTGTGTGCGCGGGCGTTGGCGATGGTGACCACGCCGTCGCTGTCCACGACGAGGAGCGCGTCGGGGCTTTGGTCGAAGAGGGCGCGCAGCGTCCGCTGCGTGCTCGTCTGCGTGATGAAAGCGCCGAGCAGCTGTGCAACCTGCTCGAGTAGACGCGGGAGGCGATCGTAGCCCGGGTAGGTGTGCGACCCGGCGAATTCGATGACGGCGAGCACGCCTTCGCTCCCGAGTACCGGTACGGCGCACACGGTGCGGATTCCGGTCCGGAAGGCCACGTCGGCGCGTCGTGAGAGGCGGCCGGAGCTGTCGTTCATCCAGAAGTCGGTGCGCTGGCAGGGCGCGGCCGTTCCCCAAGCGACACCGGGGGCGCCGACACCCTGCAGCCACTCCGTTCCGGCGCCAAACAACAGCGTCGAAGTGATCTGGACCCATTCCTCGAAGGGCGCCGCCGACGCGGCTCCGGTCACGAAGTGCAGCGCGGAGTGACCGGGCTCAACCGTCCACACGCAGGCCGCGCGCACGTCGAGGATGCCGACGAGGGTATCGGTGACGAGGCGCGCAGCCTCCTCGATGGAATGGCACTGCAGCAATCGATCGCCCACGAGCCGGGCCACGGCCGCGTGGCTGCTGGCGATCCGGAGTTCGGTGACATCCGTGTGCGTGCTGATGTACCCGGCCGGTCGTCCGGCGGCGTCGTGAATCGGGGCGCCCTCGACGAGCGCCCAATACTGCTCGCCGGATTGGCGGTAGTGCAGAATCTCCGCTGAGGTGGGGCGTCCCTCGGCGCGTGCCAACGCCAGCGCATCACGGACCTCGCGGGCCGTATCGGGGCCATTGAGCAGCTCGTCCACCGGGCGTCCGACCACGTCCGCCAGCGCGTACCCCGTGTGCCGGCAGAATGGCTCGTTCACCCATTCGATGCAGTCGCGCGTGTCCGAGACGATCACGAGGCTGCGCGTCCGCTCCGACAGCGCGCGGAGCACTTCCGCCTGGCGCAGTGCGTCGAGGTGCATCACGGCCGTTGAGGGCGATGCCGCGAATTCGCGCCAGTCACGAAACGGTCATCGCGCGCGCGCGTCGTCCGCGAGGGTGTACGTGCCGGTCAGTTCGGCGCGGGCGAGGACATGCCCCTCGATGGCCTGTCGAACGGTGCGGCCATCGACCACGTCCTCCACCGGGCACCGCGCCACGTCGAGCGCGCACAGGGTGAACGTGTACGGGTGGATGACGGTGTCGTTGAGCGGCGGGCAGGGGCCATCATAGCCGAAGTACTGTCCCTCCATGGCTGGATCGCCTGTGAACCAGAGGGTGTAATCGTTGGTCCCGTGCCGGCAGCCGTTGGGGGCGTCGGGGCCCGGCTTGCCGTGCGGCTGGATGCCCTCGGAGCCAAAGCCCTCGGGGATCGCGCGCGCATCGGCGGCGAGGTCCATCAGCACCCAGTGAAAGAAGTCGAAACGCGGCAGGTCGAACGGCACCCGGCGGTCGTCTTTGTTCACGTCGTCGGCGACGGTGGGGACTTCCGGGTCGTGGCAGAGGAGTACGAAGCTCTTCGTGCCTTCCGGCACCTCGGACCACACAAGAGCCGGGGACCGGTTGCTGGAGAGCGCCATGCGGGTGGCAGGGTCCGGGCGCGCGAAGGCGAACTCCGGTGGGATGGCGGCGCCGTGGGCGAAGGCGGGGGACTCGAGCTTCAAGCGGATACCTCGCAGGGTGGGGGCCGGTGGCGTAGGCTCGATGTCGATCGCCGCGCCTGTGAGTGCACGACGCTCCGATATTTTCCGCGGTAACGAATGCCCGCCTTACTTCTAGGGCCCCCAGGGGAGCCGCGCAAGCTGTTCCGGGGTTCCGGGGTTCCGGGGCCGCCGCTCTGCGGCGAGGGAGGGGCGCGTCGACGTCGCCGATGGGGCAAACAAAAACCCCGCACCGACCGAAGTCGATGCGGGGTCTCTATTTATCACAGTCGGGGCGACTGGATTTGAACCAGCGACCTCCTGCTCCCGAAGCAGGCGCTCTACCGGGCTAAGCTACGCCCCGTGCGATACTCTGGTGCACCTACTCAACCAAACAACGCGCCTGGAAGGACTCGAACCTCCAACCTTCTGATCC
>Ga0164292_10000201_pt1 | contig 42392 bp, 57 predicted proteins | sample GEODES117metaG_FD_111486 | JGI IMG/M metagenome (GOLD analysis project Ga0164292, IMG submission 111486) | Eutrophic lake water microbial communities from Lake Mendota, Wisconsin, USA - GEODES117 metaG | ecosystem: Environmental > Aquatic > Freshwater > Lake | place: USA: Lake Mendota... | reverse complement strand
CTCCTACTTAATCCTTTAATAATGAGTTTACTCTTATGACATTTGATGAATGGTTACATGAAGATAATGGTTTCGGACCAAGAATAGACAGAATGTTAGACGATGTAAAAGTTGCTGTTGAACAAGAGCGAACTGATGATATAATAAAATGGCTTTTGGCTGCTTATGCTATGGGTCATGAAGAAGGGTATGATTCTGGTTACTATGATGGTTCAGATAGATCTGATTTTTAAACAGAAAGGATGTTATGACAAAAAATGCTCTGGAAGCCTTTAAGATTGGAAGCAAGGTAAAACTCGCAGAGGATGTTTATGGAACAATTACCGCTATCTGTATTAGAGGGAATAATCATGTCACCTATGAATGTAGTTGGTGGAATAGTCGTTCCCATGATAGTAAGTGGTTTCACGAAAACGAGATTGAGGTTACTCTTAGCGAAAAGACCCGAATAGGATTTGCTTAATATGAATGAGTATTTTGGTATTGGAAAAGCTAAACAAGGTTCTGAATATATTCCTAGACCGGGCGAAGTATTTCTATACGAAAAAGATCCCGTACAACAAATATGGGATACTAGAATTGGAGACGGTAAAACTCCAGCTAAAGACTTGCTACCATTAGCAAGTAGAGATATTTATGAGAGAGTTAAAATTCTAGAAGAAAAAATAGCAAAACTTGAAAATGACCGAAGAGTATGAAAACTGGGAAGATTGTATAAGAAGAACTTTTATAGAATTAGCAAGTCATATGGATAAAAATTCTGATCCGATTGAAACTATAATTGATTTTGCTTGGGCGGCTGGTGCAGATATGGTTTGGGTTAATAATGCCAAAGATGAACTTAAAAAACTTCGTGAAGAAGTTGTAAAAGCAAAAGAGGTGCTAAATGACAGAGTATGAAAGAAACCTAATACAGAATCAAATAGACGCTCTAAAACAGAAAATTAAGAGTTACGAACAGTCTTTAGGAGAACCTGTTGCTTGGGCTAAAATTAATGATCGGGGAGACTTATACGATCTTAGGTTGCAGAATAATCCCTATGGTGATCAAAATAAAGTTGTTCCTCTATTTAGGATTAAAAATGACTAATACTCTTTGTAATGGACTAGTAAAAAATAATAACCCTAAATCTCCTATAGAATATTTTGAATTAGTAACAGTAAGAGAATTTCCAGACTATGAAGGCGGTACATTTATAGATCAAATTAAAACCGCTGAACAATTCTTAAATACAGAAGAAGAGGCTCTTGATGAGCCATTCTATCAAATATATGGCAAAAGGTATGAATATGATGATAGGTATTCGCCTATCTTTTTAGGAGAGTTCTATTCCTTAGATAAAGCCAAAGAATTTTTGTATAACATTACTGGGGAAATTCCTCAAATAATATCATATTAATCATGGATAATCTGTTAATAGACATATCTAAAGACTACCATGAGGGAGGATATTGTAATGTAGCTAATCTAGTTGGCTATGACAACATAGTATTCAAGCAATTCTGCTCAAAAAAGAAAGCCAAAGAAGCATTAGAATACCAAAAAATATTAGCTCAATATGACTTTGCTCCAAATGTATATGGGGAAATTTGTAAATTAGATTATTCTCCGGTTTCGTGGTTATCTTTCACCAACGAAAAAAGCTCATGGGGATTTATTACAGAAAAAGCTTTACCAGTTAATCATACCAAAAAAACTATGATACTACTACAGGATTTAGTAGAGAATATAGCAACAAAGACTAAGTTAAAGTTTTGGGATTGCCACTGGTATAATATTGGCTTTGTTAGAAGAGGCAGACATAAAAAATTGGTATGTATAGACACTGGCAAAGAAAGTTTTAACGGTTATAGTAATGCGTGGGGCAATCCTGACCCCGGTCCAAAATGTTCATATTGTAATACCTACGAATGTAAATGTGAGGAATAAATTTATGCCATATATTAAAGAAGAAAATAGGTCAGATTTAGACGGCTGTATAGAACACATGATGGAATGTCTAAGAGGTAATGTTAGTCCTAATACAGATAATCCCCATTCTAATCCATATAAAGAAAAATTGACAAATGAAGAATTTTTGAGTATAGTTGGAGACATAAATTATGCTTTTTCACGCATTATTTCGGGTGTTATGGGAGATGTTTCATACTCTAAAATTGCTATGATTACTGGTGTATTAGAGAATATAAAGCAAGAATTTTATCGTAGAGTAGCATCAAGCTATGAAGATAAAAAGATTGTTGAAAATGGAGATATCAAAGAATACAAAAAATTATAATGGGTACAATGGATGTCAAAAGATTTTGATAATATTCTAAAGCAAATCGCAAAATCCAATCAAGAAATTCATAGAGTAGACAGTCATCTATCAAAAGATATTGGAGATATCAAAAGAGCAATAAAAAGTTTAGACGCTAAAATGAGTCTATTGATAGAAAAGATTCAACAACTAGAAGTTATCATGGATGCTGCCGAAATACTAGAAGAATATCAGGATGAAGAACAAGAAAAATATAATACAGAATGGAGTCCTTACGACGAAGATTACGAGCCGGAAGAATATGATAATTATGACTCGGATGATGAATAATGGCTAGTTTAGCTTTATTAGTATCTATCATTCTGATATTTATTATTTTGATTGGTCCGATAACAATTATACTAGCAAAAATAAAATTTCCAAAAATTATAGTTTATATATTATCTACTATATCTTTTATTTCGGGTATCTGGTTTTGTTCAATAGGAATTCCGGTATGGTATATAGGATTAATACCCATCTATTGTGGCTATGTTGCCATAACGACAGTTGAGAAAAAATAATTAAGGCTTGACAGCACTGATTGCCGATGTTATAATACGAACATCACAGGTTCGATAACGACACTTTTGGAGAAGAATAATGAAGTTGGCAGATAGAACGGTTGAGATTCACAGTCGCGGTTTGGATAGCACAAATCAGTTTACTATTGCTCAAACAAGCAAAATGTTTAAGATCCTTTCAGATTCTTTGTACTCTGATAAGGTAATGGCAGTTATTCGTGAGCTTTCTACTAATGCTTATGATGCTCATATCGCTGCCGGTAACAAAAATCCTTTTAAGATTAGTCTGCCTACTCAGGCTTCCCCGTCTTTTACTGTGCGTGATTATGGCACCGGTCTTAGCCAAAAAGATATGGAAGAACTGTATACAACGTATGGTGCATCCAATAAAAATGATAGCAATGATTTTGTCGGGTGTTTGGGCTTGGGAAGCAAGAGTCCATTTGCTTATACAAAGAGTTTTAGTACGACATCGTATCATAATGGCAAAAAGTATTCTTATATTGCTGCTATGGATGAAAGTGGTGTTCCTAGTCTGAATCTGTTTGGTATTACCGATACGTCTGAACCAAACGGTTTGGAGATTAGTTTCGCTGTTAAGCAACATGATTTTCATGAGTTTACCATCAAGAGTAAGCGCATTTTCCACTATTTTAAGATGAAGCCGATTATTGATGGTGGTACTGACGATAGTCTTTCTGATCACTCCTACTCTCATACCAATGTTGTTATTGATGGTGAGGGTTGGCGTATTGGTAGAGTATCTAGTAATAATAATCAGTACCCAAGTGCTTATAATGGCCCCGGTAGCGGACTTGTGGCTATCATGGGTAATATTGCATATCCCATCGATGCTAATAAGATTGTTGGAGAAGAAAAAGATATCGATAATGATAATATCCAGAGATGGAATCGTGCATTTAAGAAAGCCGATGTTGATAACTGGAAGCATCTAGTCAGAGAGATTTTGGGGTCCGGCCTGTATCTTGAAATTCATTTCGGTATTGGTGAATTGGAAATGGATGTTTCAAGAGAAGGTTTGCAATATACTAAGCAAGTCATAAAGACTCTCAAGGAAAAAACTCAGCATATTTATCTTTCTCTTAAGGAAGACATGAGTAAGAAACTTGAGTCTTGCACAAATCTTGTTGATGCATATACCACATATTATAATCTGAGTGATCTTGCTGGAGGATGGACTGCCGGTGCATCGTGGACCGATCCAGATGGTATTGTCCATGAATTGAGTAGTGGTAAGGATCTTGAATATAAGTTCAAGAAAAATAAGCAGTTGTATGTCTTTAACTGGAGAACCGCAGGATATCGTTCTCGCAGAATGATTTATCTTACCGATAAGATTCATCATGAAACACTACAGGGTAAACCAGCATATTATTGGTCTTCAGAAAAGAAGTCCGGTAAAATGGTATTTTTCAGATCTGATGTTAAGGGTGCAGAAACAGCAAAAAAGATTGTCACAAAGTATTGCAATCAAAATGATTGTTTTGCATATCTAATGATTGATAGCGATACTCCAGAGGATTCTACTGAAGGTTTTGAAAATCTTATCAAGCATATTGGTGGAGAAACTAACGTAGTTAATGTTTCTACCTATCGTAGTCTGCTCTCTACTGGTACTCGTAAGAGTAGGGGTTCTTCTGGAACCATTAGTAAGGATGAAATCTTTGCCATTAAGAATCTTGGTGCCGACAAAGAGTGCAAAGCACTTGGTGGTAATGATATCAATGACTCCTATTTGCTTAATGAGTTGTCAGACGATCTAATGTCCTATATTGAAGACGAAGAGAATGAAATCATTTATGTCCCGATTCTTAGATACGGCTCTGTTGCAGGATATCCTAAGATTAATAAAATTGTTTCATTGGCTCAAAATGATAAGACGGTTCTTGGAACTAAACTTTTTAATGATCAAAAGATTTTTGCAATCAAGCAAAATGCTGTTGAAAAACTCAAAAAGGATGGGGTCAATCTGGTATCTTTCAATGACTGGTTTCAAAAGTGTGCTACAAAAATGCTAAATAAGCTTAATGATCAAGTATCTATCTATAAGAATATTATAGAGTACTGTGGTACACAATATGGTAGTAAGGAAGGTAGGTCGGACAACTACTACTACAGTCCAGCATCATCAGATAGTCAGATTATGTATCATATTATTAATTTGTTCGGCTTGGATTACGATAAGTATATCTCTAATAAGGTTATGTGTGAAACAATAGATCAATGGCTACTCATTGAGTTTTTTGCCGTAACAATTCATAGAGTAACTTTTGATATTCCAAGACTGAATAAAGACGAGTATTTTGCAAAAATAGCGACTATTCTTGCGAGATATAATCTTAATGGTATCGATCCAGACAAGATTAGAGAAAGTCATATTTCTCTAAATTCTATGAACTCAACGCTAAATAATCTTTATGATGATGAACAGAATACTAATCCAATTACCGAAAGTCTTAATAAGACTAGTACAGCAGGTTCTGTCGTAGACAATTTGCCAAAAATGTCCGATATCAGAAAAACTCTTAAAGTCGAGGTTGACAAGAGTCCGATACTCAAGTATATTGTTGGTAGCAACGCAAACGACGGGAACATCAGAAGAATCTCTAGTAGTAATCCTTTGAAGACTTTTGATGATTCTTATCGAAGTAAGGGTGATTGGTATACAAATTTGGGTGGTGAGACAGGTGTGGTTACGTTTAGACAAACTTTGGGTAATTTGATTTAATTTCACAGGATATAGGAGATTTAAAATGAGTGTTCCTTTTATGTGGGTTGATGGTAACTTGACGCTGATTATTAATAATAAGGCGCATCAGGTTCTTCCAGATCATATTAATTACAGACTGATTCTTGAGGCTCTTCCAACTGCCACAAATGATGAATTGGCAGAACTGGTTGATATTGAGAAGGCTGTTTCTAATTTTAGTGATGGTCTGGTAGAGGTTAAGAATGGTAAGGTTTATTATCAAAATGAAGAAGTTCATGGTAGTATCAGTAAGCGTATTCTGGAGTTTATGAGCAAGGGACTGCCGTTTCAACCTCTTGTTAATTTCCTGAATAATCTTATGGAAAATCCAAGTATGCAGAGTCAAAAGGAACTGTATGATTTCTTGGAGCATGAACTGCTTCCGATTACTGAGGATGGTTGTTTCCTTGCGTATAAGGCTGTTAGGTCAGACTATATGGATAAGTATGCTGGTAAGTTTGACAATCATGTTGGCAAGATTTGCGAAATGCAAAGGGCAAAAGTTGATGACAATCGTTCGGTCGGTTGTTCACAAGGACTTCATGCTGGTGCATTGAACTACGTTGCTGGTTATGGCAATGCTGATGCTGGTGATCGTATTGTGATTGTTAAGATTCATCCAAAAGATGTTGTTAGTGTTCCCAGCGATTGTAACCATGAAAAACTTCGTACCTGTAAGTATGAGGTAGTTGGTGAATATCAAGGAGAATTGCTTAAGCCTCTTTATAAGAGTGAATTCAATGAAGATGAATACTATGATGAGGAAGAAGATCTTTATGATGAGTATGATGATGCTTACTGGGATCAATATGAAGATGAAGATGAGGAAGATGAAGAATACGATCCAGATCAAGATTATTGATTGAGGATTTGGTGCCTAGCAATAGGCACTAGGATGAAGGTGGGCCGCTGGGCGGATACTAGTTATAGGTTGGTTCGATTCCAACACCATCTTTTAGATATTGCTTTTGATGGTAGTGTTTACTGTCCCAATATCATTTGTGTAGGTAGTAAGTAGTGGGAAAAGGAAAAAATATGTTTAACGATAATCTTGGTTTCAACCCGTTTGATAAGAACAATAATGTCTATACAAATAAGTATGCGCATGAGAGGTCTGCATTTCTTGGTTCTTTTAATCAAAGCAACATTTTCGTCTATAATGGTAATCCTCGTAAGAAGATTAGTAGTATGAATCACACTAATGTTCTTGATGAAGCGATTAAAGCAAATATCGACAATCATTCAGATGTTTATTTTTATGTAAACGGTGGTAGGAAACTGTATGCGATCAAGCAATTTACTTGTTGTTTTTGTGATATGGATGCTGGTCGTGATAGCGAAGGAAAGTATTTTAAGCCTAGTGTAGTTATGAACAAAAAGAAACAGTTTCTCAAGAAAATCAATGAGTTTCCAGTTAAGCCAAGTTGGGTAATCGATACTCGTAATGGGTATCAATGCTACTGGATTTTTGATAATGCTAGCAGAAAAATTGTTGGTCACAACAAAACTTTCTGGAATGGCTTGCAGAAAAAGCTTGTTAATTATTTTGATGGAGATCCGAGAGCGATCAAGGCTAATCAGATTTATCGCGTACCTTATACATGGTGGCGTAAGGAATGGGAGAAGAAGGCTCCTTATTTTAGCAGTATTCTTCCCGGTAGCACTGGTCAACCAATTAATGTTGCTGATCTAAAATCAGCTCTTACTGGTCAACCGGCTACTTTGCAGATTATTCCTGAGAAGTGCAGCGACGAATGGTATAAGGGATATGCTCAGGCTTATAAGCAGTCTGATGAAAATGGAGTTCCTGTACCTATGGATGTTGCCAAACAAATTTTGAATAACCTTCAGAATACTTGTAATGCGTCATTTATGAACAGCAATAAAAAGCAGTATACAACTGCTATTAATGCTGAGTGTTTTAGGGCTTATGGTGATCCAATGCCTGTGCATCCTGTTGACGATACGTTACTGGACGATGCAGATGCCTCTGAGGATGCACAGGATGCTCTGTCTGACGAGGATATGAACCTCGACGGTCAGCAGACCAAGCTTTTAAAGACGGTCGTGGAGTTCCTTAATCAAGTCTCAACGCCCCTCTACTTTAGTAACAATAGATTCCTTTCTAGTGCTGCTAAAGACCTTGCATCTCAAATCAGTGATAAGTTTTGTATCGGATGAGGGTTCAGTGTCAGGGGTATAGGATGTTCTATACCCTTTGACACAACCCCTATAAGATAAGGAGAAAATAAAATGGGTAGACACACAAATCCTCTGTTACAGCTTTTATTAAATGATGAAGAAGCCAAGAAAAAATTTATTGAATTAATGGGTGAGTCGGGATCTGCAAAAGATCTTTACTATCATTTTGAAAATAATACGTTTTATGGTAATAAGTATTATCTTAGTCGCCAAACGATTAATAATATCATAAGGAGATTAGGATTTAAAGGCCGTAGAGGACGCAATCGTAAACACACTACAAATCAAAATAGATACAGTTTTAGATAAGATTATCAAATGATAGATAATATTTTTTTAGAGTCGATTAAAACACTAAGCACAGAAGAGCAAAATTTAAGACTTAAACTACAATTAGAATATATTAGTGATGAGTATGAGAAACAAATTATTTTTCTTCATAGTCAAATATCAAAATATTCTGCCCTATATAATGAGTGTCAGGAAAAATTATACAACCAATGAGCAAACTATATCATGCATGAAGATTATGATGAAAACTATGAAGATGATGAGTATGACTATGGAGATAGTCAGGATGATCCAGAGAGTCAGTATAAAAAGTACTTTAAATTTGATCCAGAGGCGTGGGATGCTTGGGGTAAAATGTTGTATGATGCTTTAAATGATATAGTTGAATATCCCTCAAATGTATGGTATATTTCACCAAAGACTGGGTTTTTTGGTTCAAATAAAGATATGTCGTTTCCTGTGAATAGTTACTTCTCCAATACTGGTAATGGTTATGCCTTCCAGTATTTGGGGAATAACTATCAAGGCTCTCAGATTTGGAAAAAGAAGTACTTTGTTTTCAATCCTATTGACATAGAATATAGGCAACACATACAGGCACACAGCATACACTTTTTACATCAACCTCATTACTATAAAGGACTATTTGATATTCTAAACTAATATCAATAAATTATTATGTCAAAAAAAGAATGGTTTATTGTCGAAGATCTAAATAAATTAGTAGAAAGCACAAGAGTATTAGTATATGATAATTTCAATACTACAAAAGATGATAAAGATGAATTTAGTATTTTGATGTCAGATCTATCGAAAGAAGAAATCAATGAAATGAATTCTGTATTAAGTCAACAAGAATGTATGATTATCGCAAAAGATATTGTTAAGGTTCAAAAAAATAAGAACACAGACGAAATCAGATATCTATTAAGCGATCAAAAATTTATGGAGATGATAGAGTCTTTTAATAGTAGAATGGTTAGTAATATACTGAGTAGTTTGGTTAAAAAGGATATTTTGGATAGTGCTTATGATGAAAATCTTAACGACTTTGTTTTTTGGGTGAAAGACGATGAAAATCAAAAAGAAAATCAAAAACCTGAAACCGACTGAAATAAACTTGCATCTAAAGTATAAATGTCCAGAATGTCAGATAGAACACTGGATATCTTTAGACGAAGCAAAAACAACAGGTTACATGATCGTATGTGACTGCAAAACAAAACTAAAAGTCAAACCAATAAAAACTATACGTATTTTATACAAAACAAATAAAACAACTAAGGCGAAGCCCGAAAAAATAGATCAGTCTATGCCCGTTGTCCTGTTGGAAAACTGTGTTAAAATACTGGTCAGTTATGGATTTTCTGCCAAAGAGTCTAAAACTCTGGTAGAAGAGTCTTATAAGAAAAATTCTGTTAACGATGCGTTGATTATAATCAAAGATATTTTGGCTAATATTGGAGGCACTAATGGCTAATATTGTTCGTCCGTCTAAGTTTGAAGATATTATTGGGCAGAACGAGGTTGTGGATCGCTTGAGAATCATTGTGGCCGGTTGTAAAAGTTCAGGCTCCACGATGCCTCATGTTTTAATAGATGGGCCTCCTGGCCTTGGTAAGACAACTGTAGCGAGTGCTATCGCCTCAGAACTTGGTGAGAATTTGTATGTTGTCAACGGAGCGAATGTCAGAAGCATTAAAAATATTCTTCCGTATCTTATGGGTATTGCACCAAGGTCGGTATTATTTATTGATGAAATTCATCGTCTACCAAAAGTAGTAGAAGAATTTTTATATCCAGTAATGGAAGACTTTGTTCTTAGTTTAGTTCTAGAGAATAAACCAGAACTTATTGATCTTCCTCAATTTACTCTTGTTGGTGCTACAACCTGTGGAGGCAGATTAAGTCAGCCATTCTATGATAGATTTCAGATCAAGGAACATCTTTCTTTTTATTCTGATGATGAACTAGCTAAACTAGCAAAGTCAAATGCTGATAAGCTTGATATTAGTCTGACTGATGATGAGCTTCTGCAAATTGCTAAAAGGAGTAAAGGTACTCCTCGTATTCTAAATGCTCGTTTGATGTGGTATAAAAGCTATACAAGTTTTCATAAGGACAAGAAAACGGATGTTGATGAAGTTTTTATGAACCAAGGCATAGATAATCGTGGATTAGATATCTATGATAGAATGTATTTAGAAGTTCTGAAGAAGAATAGAATGAATCCTCTTGGTCTTAAAAGTATATCTTCATTAACTGGAATTGCAATGGAGACTATAGAGAATAGCATTGAGCCATTTTTAATTCGTATGGGGTATGTTATAAGGACGCAAAAGGGTAGAGTTATTGGTGACTATAAGTAGTAGTCAGGCAGTTTTCTAGACCCCTTGAAGGATAAAACTCTTAATAAGGAACAATGAAATGATACTCAATGAATGATATTTTTCCATTACTAATAATAGTATTGTTCCTGATATCCTATATAATAATCTTCCTACTAGGTATACTGGTAGGGAGATTATTGTCATTTAATGGTGTATATAAAAATGAACCAATTACTAAAACAATATCGTCAATAGTAAATAAAAACACAGGACAACCAATATCAATTGACACTAGTAAATTTGTGGTAGATATAAAAACAGATGGATTAGAAAAAAAATATGAGCAACTAGGAGAGATAAAGCAAAGCCAGGAAACAATAGCTTCATCTGTAAACAAACTTAAAAATATGAAAGGTTAGGTTTTTATGGCAAAAGGTTTAGACGTAGGCACATCTTATATTGTTTTATCTTCAGAAACTGGCGACAAAATTCAATACAAAGATTTTAGAGATGCATTTTATATTATCAAGCCAACCACACCAGTTGCAACAAAAATGATAGAAAAGGGTCTTGCTGGAAAGGTTTTTATCAAAGATAATGATGGATCTTTTATTTTATTAGGTAAAGATGCTATAGAAAAAGCTATAGAAAGAAATGATACCGCAAAAAGACCAATGTTTCGTGGCGTAGTCTCAGCAAAAGAAAAAGATGCCAAGCGTATACTGGCATATATTTTAAAAGAGGTCACTGGACAGGCTTCTGAGCCAAATGAAAAGATCGTATTCTGTATTCCTGCACAACCTGTCGATCAAGAGGACGATGATTTTGATGTAGGATACCATGAAGACGTTGTAAAAACTATTTTATCTGAGTGTGGATATAGTGCTAGATCAGTTAATGAAGCAGAAGCACTATGTTATGCAGAACTAGAGGCTGAAGATTATACTGGTATTGGTGTTAGTTGTGGTGCTGGAATGACGAATGTATGCGTTATGTTAAATGGTGAGCCAACAGTACTATTTTCTACTACTAAATCTGGAGACTGGATTGATAGAATGAGTTCGGTTGCTACTGGTGAACCAGACAGTGTTGTACAAGTAGAAAAAGAAGGCGGCGGTTTTACAATAGGTGAACCAGTTGATAACCCTGTGCTAGCGGCTGTATCTGCATACTATGAAAGATTAATCGATTATACAACTAAAAATTTAGCTGCCGCATTATCTAATCATAAATCATTGCCTAAATTTAAGAATCCACTTACTATAGTTGTGGCTGGTGGAACATCACAAGCTAAAGGTTATATTGAAAATTTCAAGAAAAAAATGGAAGAAAATGGATTTCCAATAGCGATCAAAGAAATCAGACACGCATCAGATCCTTTACACGCTGTTGCTAAAGGATGTATGATAGCAGCAAAAGTATTGTAAAAGTATGTTCAATTTATTTTGTAAAAAAATCAGATTTGCTGTCAGGTCACCAAAATGGCAGTCTGTAAGAAAAGAGCATTTAAAAAAAGAATCAAAATGTAGAGCATGTGGAAAAAATAAAGATTTGGAAGTACATCACATAGTTCCAGTACATATAAATCCAGAAGGGGAGCTTGACCCATCAAATCTAATTACTCTATGTTCAGAGCAATGCCATATAATGTTCGGGCATTTAATGGATTTTAAAAGTTGGAATGCTAATGTTGTTGAGGATTGTGACACTATGCTCCAAAAAATACATAAAAGACCCTACAAATCATAGTCAGCAAAAGTTCGGGACCCCTTGACGATTTTATAGTGTATTAATAGTTATGGTTCTAAATAAAGGATCGCCACATGAAATCTAAAATATATAGTGTATTGATCTGGTTTTTTATGTATTCGGCAGGAATTTGTGGCACAATAGATCCTAATACTCCTGATTCTAAATATGTAGAATATGGAGATAAGTTTGTAAGTGTAGTTAAATTATGTTGTTTTGATGGCAAAGGACTATCTTGTGGATCAGCAGTAGTTATCCATCCAAATTGGGTAATAACAGCAGCGCATGTAGTAGAGAATTGTCATAGTTGGACTGTTAATATAGGAGAACATAAGTATAATCTTACAAAGATGATACCTCATAAAGAATATAAATCAGAAGTATTTGGTTTTGCAGATATAGCTCTGGGATATTCTGAAAATCCTATTGAATTAGATTTTTATCCAGAATTATATGAGCAGGAAGATGAGGTTGGTAAAGTATGTTCTATAGCGGGCTGGGGATTCACAGGGACATTCCATACTGGTACAAAAAGTCATGATGGAAAAAGAAGGGCGGGATCTAATTTTATTGATAAAACAGAGAGACACGTTTTGATTTGTTCTCCTTCTAAGCAAGATGAAAAAACAACCCAACTAGAATTTTTAATATGTAGTGGTGATAGCGGAGGAGGTTTATTTATAGGAAATAAATTAGCTGGAATTAATTCATCTGTAGTTGGGTACGACGGTAAATCAAATTCAACTTATGGAGATGAAAGCTGTCACACTAGAGTTAGTTTATATAGTCAATGGGTAAAGGATACTATTGAACATGAAGCAAAGAAATAATTATTCTCTATTGCCATATGAAATTGAGCCTGTATATGGGTTATCTCCACAAGATGCACAATTTTATGGATGGGAAATAGAAAAATTCAATATAAAAAAACATTGGCAATTTTCTCAAGGTGAAGGTATAGTAGTGGCTGTTATTGATACTGGATGTGATATATATCATGATGATCTAAAAAATAATTTAGTAGAAGGTATTAATTTAGTCGAAAAAAATAAAGATCCAATTGATAAGTGTGGTCATGGGACTCATGTTGCCGGTACTATTGCTGCTGAAAATAATGGATTGGGAATGGTTGGTGTGGCACCAAAAGCAAAAATAATGCCAATTAAAGCTTTAGACGATAGCGGTAGAGGTAATAATCAAGATATAATTCAAGGTATTTATTGGTCTGTAGATAGAGGTGTAGATTTTATTACTATGTCTCTTGGTTCGCCAGTCCCAAGTAAAAAACTAGAAGAAGCAATAGAGTATGCAAGACAAAAAAACGTTGTAGTATTTTGTGCTGCTGGAAACTCTGGAGAAGAATCAGAGATTTTATATCCAGCAAAATATGATTATCCTATAAGTATAGGTGCTATTGATCAAAATTTTAATAGAACTAATTTTACATGCAGCGGAGAAGAATTAGATTTTTTAGCTCCGGGTCACGATATATTGAGTTGTTATCCTGGTAATGCCTATGCCAAAATGAGCGGTACTAGTATGAGTAATCCATTCGCTGTAGGATGTGCTGCCCTAACGAAATCTTATTTTAAGAATAGGGTATTAACTAAAAATGATTATATAGAAATATATAAAGACAAAACACTCCCGTTAAAAAATAGTAAATATAAAGGTATAAGAAAATATGAAGGATACGGAATTATACAGCCCGTTCCTTAGCATTATTTTCCATATATTCTTCTAATAGCATCGCCATCGTATGCGCCCATTGCTTTTAATCTAGTTTTTTCTTTCTTTCTCCACTCTTCCATATCTCTATAGTATCCATTATCAATTCTGCCTTGAAAGAAAGTATTGATTCTTTTTAAGTGATTATCTAATGACATGCTATATGCAGTTTGATTATTCATGTTTGCAAAAGACATATCTATAGCGTAACCACCCTGAGCGGCTATAACAGATGATGCACTATTATTATATGCTGCGGGTGCGGTTGTTGTATAACCATCAAAAGGCATACCAGCAAAAATATTAACATGTTCGGCAGCTTGTAATAATGGTATAGGTATACAATATAAGCATATAATTATCCAACAGAATATGTGTTTCATTTTATTTCTCTTTTATAGCTATAATATCAGCACCATCGGTACTGTACATGATATTATAACCAAAATCCAACATAGTAGTCAAGCATTTTTTAAGAGCCAGTTCTTCTATAGAAACGTGTTCAAATCGTATAATTTTTGGCGTAAAAGCATTAAAATCAAAATTTTCTAAAATGATATGATCATGTCCTTCAGCATCTATTTGTAATACATCAAGTTTGACCTTAACGTATTGTTGAACAAGAGTACTCATTGATATGCAAGGAACTGAGAATTCTTTTGGTTCAACATCAAACATATGTTTAGCTTTGAGAAAATCAACAGTAAAGTGTGGAGTTGTCGATCCACAATAAAGACTTATTTCACCATCATAATTAGAAACAGCATAATTTAAAAATACTAGATCATTTTTTCTATCTTTATATGTTTCACGCAACTGATCGAATGCTACTTTGCCTGGCTCTATAAGAACACCTTTCCAATTATGTTTCATAATTAAATGATGTATAGGATCAAACGAGATTCCATCATTTGCTCCTATTTGTATAAAAAATACATCAGGAATACTTTCACAGTATTCGGCAAACTGTTCTTCTGTAATTAATGTTCTATTCATGATTTTCTGCGGCAGAGCCAAACAACATTGGCAAATTCTGTAGCCATGAAAGGTTCTAGTTTATTGTCTAGGCAAGCTTGTTGAACATCAGAATCTTGAATCTCCATCCAGCACCAAACCTTGTTCATTATATGTTCTTTAAAATATTCTAAATTTGGAGAATAATCATGAGCCATAATAATATCTCCAGATTTTAACATTGAAGATATTAATTTAAATTCATTAATCTTATTGCCACCATCACACAAAACTAGTGTTAAGCCTGGAGATTGTATGAAATCTAAAACAAGACCAGGATTTTGTAAACTTAAATAATCTTGAGTAAAAATATTGTCATAGATTACTTCTAAATTATTTTCTTGTTCCAGAACCCTGTGCGTAGGAGTGTCGTAGATATCAAATGTTTTAATCGGGACGTCTGACATACCAAGATCATTTAAAGTACGTCTCAAATAAAGACACAGACCCCCTGCTGCCGTACCTATTTCAAGAACTCTGGCAGGCTTGGTCTCTTGTAAAAGTCTCTTAAAAACATCAAAGGCACCCTCATGTTGCATAGCTGTGATGCCTAAGAATGCACAGCATCCAGTTATTGGGTTACCATTTATATCTAAATATCCACCTTCTGGATTAAGTATTCTTCCCACATGATCAGTTTGCATAAATATTATTAAGCTCCTCGAATGTTCTATAAAAACTCTTTTTGCCGACTATAGCGGCTTGACACCAATCTCCACTATCTTCATGATACCAAACATCAAAATTAACCTTTTTATATTTATCTGGATTAAAATTATGTTCTATTGTCATAATTACTTCATCTAGATATAATGTTTTTTTATTTAGTACCATATCTATGAATCTATCTGTTATATCATTGCAATATTTTATAATAGGCTCTTTCTTACCACCGAATATACCTCCAATAATAGATTCTCTGTCTGTTGTCCTAAGATGTATAGGATCTATCCAGTGAAGCCAGTCACTTATTCTCCACATGACTACGGTTTTAGGGTCTATTAGATTTATAAGACCATCAACCAGCGTGTTATTAAATAATGAACAATCTGACCATTTTTTCATTGGGTCATTTTGCATAGGCAAATATTTGAAAGGAAATAATGCAGAGCTTGATAGTCCAACGTCCATATAATAAAAATTATCTGTGTTGAAAAAATTCTTTTCTACAGTATTTTTAACCATTAAAAATTTTGCTTGCATCAAATCATATGTTCTGTCAGATTTTTTCTGTTCTTCTGGATCTTTTATTGTACGAATAACATCGTATAGTGGGCTTTTATATAGATCAAATGGTACAAATTTAATCTTATCCAATATTTTTTCGCCATATTCTGCAACTACAAAGGTTTTAAGTTCTTCTACATTTTTTTCCCAGCAATATAAAACAATAGAACAATCCATTTTGAGCATGGATATTAGGCCATAGAAATATTTATTTCTTGGATGTACTCTTCCTCCAAATTCTGTTCCACAAAGATCATAGTACAAGCATGTAGTTATTGTTAGGTTTTTTAGATCCATTTGTCTATTCCGGATAGGTTCATCGCTAACTTAGCGCTATTTGGCCATATACCATACTCATCAAACCACTGTCTCTGATTATCGGATATATATTTAAGTAAATCTTCTTCATCTATGACTTCATTGTATTTTTCTTCTATAAGAGAAGCTACACCATCATTGCCCTTTTCTTTATATGTTGTATAAGCCGTTTCTCTTGGTATACTTATATAGTGATAATTAGGTATTAGTCCATTATGCACACAGTCCTTGTATTCTACTCTTATAAACGGGACTCCCAAGGCACAATACTCCATATCTCTATAACAGAATTCTCCGGGGTAATCATAGGGATTTGAATATCTGTCTAAATCCATATAATATGCTAAAGCAATTTTCTGTTTGGCTAGTGTTTGCATATATAGATCAAACGGTAAAGTTTGTGTATCTATGACATTTTTGTCTCGTAATATCTCTATTACTTTTCTGTAAGATCCTATTCCTGAACCTTTCCAGAATAAAGATTTTGACCTATCTTCTAAAGCAGTATTATCTCTTATATCTCTATATTTATTAATATCCCATTCATCTATTGAACCAAAAAACCATGGCCTAACATCTGGTAGTCTATGGACAAGATTATCTCTTTTAAGCCAATAATAAATATTATGATAATTAAAGTGTGCAGATAATAGTTTTTGACAATTTTCTGACTTTAAGTAGTGAACAACATAAGAATTAAAATATTCTGTGAATGTCAGTACTACAAATTTTTTAGTATCTAAATTTTCAATAACACAATCAACATCACTTAATGGAGGATTGTGATCAAACCCTCTGATATCACTGAGTAATTCTAATCTAGATGATGCTACTTGATTATCTGGATCAAAATAATCTTTCCATTCAACATTAAAATATTGCTCAAGATACTTGGCAAATTTTCTAAACCAAATAGCATGATATCTTCCCCAGACCTTATTATCTATACGATGGAATTTTATTGTGGTCACGGAAGATTTCCTTGAATAATCTCACACCAACCTTTAGATCTACTATGAGGCCAAACAACCCAACTCTTTGGCTTAACTTCTGTAGAAAATTCTCTCCAAACTTTGCAGTATCCGTCAGGATCATTTTTCATACGAGCTATTTCAGCTTCATCGGCATCCTGTCTATAGAGATCATTTCCGTTATCATCTTTAAAAGCAACGCACCAGAAATCATAGTCTGTCTCAGGAACTTGCGAGTACCCTATATCAATACAATGTTTAAATATATTTAAGAAAGAATTTTGATATTCTTCTTCAGTTGAGAAAGCAGGATTTGGAGGCTCCTTATGATCAAGAGTATATCTTTGTACAGCTCTTTTCTTGAAAGAGATACCAGCATATTTCTCATAGTCTGCAACGGTTCTTTTCTTTCCAAATCCAAATGGACCAAAATCTATATCATTTGTAAGGCCATCCATTTCGAATAATTTTCTATTTCTTAGATGAGAGTCATTATTTCTTTGTGGCCATACAGGATCATCGTCCCATTGTTTTGATCTTCCTTTTCTTGTATATTCATGCCAACAAACAACTTTGTGTGGATGAAAAATATCATACCCATGAGTATACGCCCTAACTGCTATACTGATTTCTTCTCCGTGGAAATAATAGTTAGGATCATGAGGAACTTCTTTACAGAATTCTCCTACAGTGAATGCGAAATGAGCAGAATAGAATCTTCCTCTAACTGGACGATTTCTGTCATTAAAAGAATCAAATGATGCAGGAAGGAAGAAGATGGCTCCCTCTGGAATGAATCTATCGAAATTCATTTTCCAAGGTTCTTGCACCCTTTTTTCTGGATCGTGTTCTGGATCAAAACTAGGAATATATGCTGTAATGAGAGGTTTCTTAAAACCTTCTTCTTGTAATCCTGTAAGCATATCTATAAGTGTTTTATCCCAATCTTTTGCAAATCTGTGGTGTGAATCTAGTTGAAGAGTATATTTTTCGCCGTTATATAATTGTTGAACAGCATTTCTTGCCCAACACACCCCCTTTGAGTCTTTGTAATTGATATCAAGTATTCTGAATCTTGGATCATTTTTGTATTCGTCTAACTTATCCCAGCTATCAGCGTCACTATGCTGCCAAGCTATACCAACCCTAAGATTCTCTGGATATGTGGCATTATCTATCATATCCTTAAGAGTTTTAAGTAACTCTGGATCTCTATATGATGCTATTTGTATAAAAATTAAATTTTCAGTTTTCTTTTCTTTCTGACGCTTCATAAAAATGAACCCTATTATGTGTAATTGGACTAGCTAGTAAAATGGCAGGCTTAACTTTGTTCTCTCTGGTCAATGTATAAATGTGGCTCATCCATGTTTGTTCAAAAGGGTGTGCCCACGTTGTGTCTAAGAACATCTTTTTATTACCGTCCTGAGATATAATATGAGGCCAGTTAGAATAGTAAATCTCACCCTCTGCATATGGAGTACCATTAAATGATTTAATGCAGGAAAATTTTGTTTGTGGTCTTTTCTTGATGTTTCCAAAGTATTCTATTTTTCGTTCACCTGGAACATTATGCCACGCCCATTGTTCTGAATTATTTCCATAAAATTCACTAAATGTTAACTTTAAGAAATCATAATTTTCTATGTCCATAATAGATATAGCTGTTTTTAACAGATTTGGAACATATTTCCTGAAACCAAATTTACAAGTTCTGTTTGGATCAGTATCAACAAGCATATCATCTTCAAAAAATAACATGTATTTTGAGCCTAATTCTGCAAAATGTTCGGCGGCTAATTGGCGACCACCACAAACACCTATATTACCTTTTCTAATTTCTGTAAAACCATATTTTTTAGATATAATATCATATAGAGGAAATAGTTCTTCTCTATTAGTGTTATTTATTAAATATACTTTAGTATTGTCTAAAAATGATTTATCATATTGTTCAAATGAATCACAAACCATCTGCAATTGTTCTGGAGAATTAAATGCATTTATATATATAACTATATCATTATTTGTATGAGAAACTTGTTTAACTGTAGTTGATTGTGCTAATTGTGTCTTATCATTTTTTACATTTTCAAAGAACGTGCCAAGTAAACCATTACCTTCTATCATTTCTACTTGGAAAACTTCTGGATCTAAATAGCTCATCAGAGTAAAAATACTCTCCTCAGTACCCATAAATCCTTCATTAAGAGAATCTCTTAACAAACCATAATACATATCATTCGCATAAGATATAAACTCTTTGTGTCCTCCAAAGAATCCTCCTCTAGCAACTCTGTCTACTGTCTCGCTTTGGGCGAATTTACGCATAGCATTGATATCAAAACCATGTATTTCGCTATTTGTCTCATAGGGAAAACATACAAATAAAAATTTTGAAACTAACTTTTCAATTTTTTCTATGATCTTGTCGTGATAAAAATACCCTGGATGAATTGTATTTGTAATACCTCCATCTATCCAGAAATAATAGTCTGTATCGAATATATTGTAACACTTAGCGTTATGCAGCATGAACATTTTGCTCATAACCATCGGATTATACCATTCCATCTTAGCTTGTGTACTTTCTTTAAGCCATCCAACTTGATCGTACCAACTTGGATTAGTTCTTATAGACTGCACTTTATCAAAAAATGGAAAAAAACTACTATTAAAAGATTTTGCAGGCTGATGAATGACAGCGGTATTGCTCTTATCTCTAATATCCCATACAATATTTTCGTTTTCTTGGTCTATAAAGACACACATATTCGTGTCTCTAGTAGCCTCTAAAAGTCTTTTAAAGTGATCGACATAATGATCAAATTTCCTTGACCATCCTTCTTCTAGTCCTGATCTTCCTAGATCCCATATACCAGTGACTAGGGTAGTATTATGCATAGAGAGTATATTCTTATAGTTAGTGTAGTTAGTACCTAATAGTTATCACACCGGACCTGCATAATACATAAGATCAATCTGGCGTTTGTCAAGAAATAAAAATTCTAAATAGTCACGATATTGACAATATGGTCGAATAGTGTATTATTACTGATGTATGGTTGGTAATTTTTTATAACACATATAAAGGAGGGTTCTGGCAGATTAAAATGTCAACGCAAAACAATAAAGATAATGAAGATAGGAAGTCTGTTAGAAGAGCTAATTTTTCAAAGAAAAGGAATTTTGAACATAAAAAAGATGAAGTGGATGAACACAAGATCAAAAATAAGATTAAGTATGAATTAAAATCTAGAAGAAGAGATATGGAAGAAGAAGAGCTATGGGAAGATTGGGAAGAACAACTAGATAAGTATAGATAATATGGAAAAATACATAGAAGAATTGAAACATGCCGATTGTTTCGAGCACCAAGGTAGTCTGTACCTAGTAACATCAGACTTTAAAAAAAATGGAGAAAGGAACTGCGTTAATATAAAAACGGGCTGTTCCATGTGGCTGAAAGGCAATACTATAGTTTCTGAAGCTAGTCTTTACTCTATAGATAAAGACAATAATTTTTATCCAATCAAAAGCGAAACAAATGTCGAAACTCTTATTAAAAATAAGAATATTTCTTAAGTCTCTATTTTTCCATGTTTGGGCGGGATTTCCAAAAAGCCCTCAAGAAGAAATAGACAAAAGGTGGCAAATATGTATATATTGCGATCAGTTCGATAGGGTGAATAACCAATGCGGTGTTTGTGGCTGCAATTTATCTAATAAGAAACAATTTATGAATAAATTAGCATGGGCTGATCAAGAATGTCCTATCGGCAAATGGAATAAGTATGAGCAATAATATATCCGTAGTCATTTCTGTCATGAATAGGAGTGACAGAATTATTAGCTGTTTATCTTCTTGGGTTAATTTTCCAGTTATCAATAATATTGTTTTGGTTGACTGGTCTTCTAAAGAAAATATACTTGATAATTCTAATATAAAATCTTTTCTTTCTAAACACCCACATATCAATATAATTAGAGTGGAAAATCAAGAATTCTTCAGTTTGCCAAAATCATACAATTTGGCAATAGGTAATACCATAAATAATAATATTCTTAAATTAGATATAGACCATATATTATCGTCTCCAAAACTACCAACTTTACTTGAAAGCATTATTCCAAAACTCAATACAGACTTTTACTGTTGCGAACACGTTACTGTAGAACACTGGGGCATTTGTTTTTTTGATAAGTCAGCTTTTTATGAAGCAGGTAAATACAACGAAAGATTAAACGGCTGGGGATATGATGATCAAGATCTATACAATAGATTATCTAAAATTCGCAAAAAAAATATTATTAGAAATATACCATACTTAATATATCATAATCCTCATGGAGATGATTTAAGAGTAGAGAACTATAAAATAAAAAATAAATTTGAGAGCAACAGAATAAATGAATTAATAGCTAAAGGTAATATGTGAATACTAAACATCGATTCAATATAGATAAAACCAGTGGGGCTTGGGACGGAGATATCGTAAACAAACACTATCACGATAATAATTTATGTCAATCATTGATCAATATTTTCAAACAAAACAATATAAAAAATGTTCTTGATCTAGGTTGTGGTATTGGTAAATACTCCAAAGCATTTATTGATAATAATATAGTCTGTAATTGTTATGATGGACATCCCGATACCAATTTATTAACAAACAACTTATGTGATACAATAGATTTATCAAAACCAATATCACTAAAAAAAACATATGATTGTGTTCTTAGTCTTGAGGTCGGAGAACATATACCACAAATATATGAAAATAACTTTATTAACAATATTGTAAACCATAGTCATAATCTTATTATTATAAGTTGGGCTGTTCCAGGACAACCTGGAGACGGTCATGTTAATTGCAAAACAAACGATTATATTATTGATCGTATAGAAAAATACAATTTTTATTTTAATGAAACAATGACACAAACGTTGAGAGGACATTCGTCTTTATGGTGGTTCAAAAACACAATAATGTTTTTTCAGAAAACAAAACCATACTAGTTACCGGTGCAGCAGGATTTTTTGGCTCGCACATGGTCGAAGAGATTTTAGTAAATACATCATGGAATGTGGTTGCTTTATGTAGACTATCAAGCATAGGGGATATGGATAGATTGATGGATAGCAACCATGTACAAAACAATAAACATAGAATAAAATTTATCTATCATGATCTCAAATTTGACATACCATCATACACAATAGATAATATAGGGTATGTCGATTATGTCGCTCATCTAGCTGCAAATAGTCATGTAGATCGTAGCATCACCCACCCGAAACAATTTTTTGAAGATAATGTTATAGGAACTATCAATCTACTAGAGTGGTATAGGCTCAACAACCCATCTGCAATATTCATAAACTATTTAACAGACGAAGTATTTGGACCAGCACCAAATAACTATAATTTTAAAGAAGATGATCGATGGAGACCTTCAAATCCATATAGCGGAAGTAAATGCGGACAAGGAGCGGCAGGAATATGCTATCATGTTACATATAGTTTACCAATTATCAATACATATACAATGAATATGTTTGGCGAAAGACAAAATAAAGAAAAATTAATAGCTAAATCTATTTATAACATTAAAAACAATTTACCTATTCCAATACACTCAAAAATAGATGATAATGGAAATGTTGAATATGTAGGAGAGAGACATTGGTTACACGCTAGAAACGCATCAAATGCCACCCTGTTTCTCTTTAAACATGGAACACCCGGAGAACATTACAATGTAGTAGGTAAAGATTGTTTCAAAAATGATGAAATTGTAAAAAAAATAGGAGATATAATGAATAAAAAACCTATTTTAGAATATGTTGATTTTCATAAAACAAGACCAGGACACGATAGAAGATATGCTTTGGATGGATCAAAATTAAAAGATATGGGTTGGACACCACCAATGGATTTTGATATGTCATTACAGAAAACCATACAATGGACACTTAAAAGAACATAAAACATTAATGATAAATTCACAACCATATCTCATTATAGATAGAAAAGAACATCAAATTCCTTCAGATTTTGACTATTCTACATATTTAAAACTTAATCCGGATCTTCAACAAAAAGGCATCAGTACAGAAGACCTAGCGAAAAAACACTATCTTCTATTTGGTATTCATGAAAACAGAACATATAAAAAACAATCAATTATTCATGGTAATATAGATCTTGATTTTGATGCAGCTTTTTATATATCAGAATACCCAGATGTTGCAGAATACTACAAGCACACCCAAAACATATCTCAATATGAAAAACTATTTCATCATTATATACATTTCGGTAAAAAAGAGGGTAGATTTAAAAATAAAATAGAACAAGACAAATCTTTAATCAATATAGACGAATCTATTCTTGAATTAATACAGTCTAATGATCTTATATGTCCTCAAAATAATTTAGAATGTGTTTGTTTATTAACTACTGAAAAAGAATTCAAAAACGGTAAATTTAAAAAATTTATACTACACTTGATCAACCAAACAAAATCTACTGATATTAGTAAAAATATAGATTTTAAAATTATATTTAACAGAAAAAATAAAAATCAATCTATAGTTTTGACAAAATTAAAAAATATATTCAAGAATATAGATATTATTAGTTTGGACCTGTCTAAAAAAGAAGATATATATACAAATAAAATACAAACAATAGAAAAATTACCAAAGTATGGCCTAAAGTCTGGTCCAAATCATATGTTTTTCCATGCAATGAATCAACACCATCAATATAATACAACATTACTATTAGAAACAGATTGTATACTTGGAGAAAATTGGTTAAATAACCTATATTATTATACGAAATACGCAAATGGATTTTTAGTATCTGGTGCTATATATGACGGAACAGTATTTACCAAAGCTGGATCAGCAATGATGAATCACATCAACGGTGGAACAGCACTATATGCAACAAATAATACTATTCTACAAAAAACAATAAAAATACTATCTAAATTTTTAGAACAACAAATTATTCATAGTATGCCTGGATTAGCATATGATTATGCATTAAAACTTTTAATAGATCAAAAAATAAATAATAGCTATAATAATCAACCAGAAAGAGAAGTCTGGCAATTTATTAATCGTAATTACTTACCATGCAAACTGATTATAAATTGTAGTACTGACAACAATTCTCAAACCAATATTAATAATCTTATCAAAAAATACAATTATTCAATTCTGCATATAAAGGAATAGCATGATACATAAAATAAAAGTAACTCATAACTCTGGCTTATTCTCTTGTTTTAGTCAAAGACTGTCTGCTATCATAAAATATGCAAATGAAAACAAAGTTTTTCCAGATATAGTGGATAGTTCGGAACAATTTTTAATGTATAAAACAGATAAAAGTGTGGATATAACTGAAACACTAATTCAAAACTTGGATAATAAAATATCTTTTACAAAACCTATACATTTTACAGATCAATTCACAGATTATTCAAAATTAGATTTTTCATTATTAAACCCTATTATAGGTAAATATTTTAGTATTAGTGATATAGTAAAAAATAGATTAAATAAATTTATTGTAGACTATGATATAGATTTTTTTGATACATGCTCCATATTTTACAGAGGAAACGATAAAAGACTAGAATGTAAATTAGCTACTCCAGAAATGTTTATAGAAAAAGCTCAAACAATTAAAAACTATAAAAAATCTATCAAATTTCTAGTTCAAACAGACGATACAGATTTTCTTAATCAGTTTACTAGTACTTTTAAAGATTCGATTTATTTTAGAGAACTTCCTACTATACATAATAAATCCATGTCTGTATCAGGTTCACTACCAGAAAACCAGAGACTTAATCATGCTATAGATCTTTTAGCAGCGGTAAACATAGTTGCACGATGCAAATATTTAGTTACTCACTCTGGTAATTGTGGATATTGGGCAAGTCTATATAGGGGTAGTCCAGATGGTATTATACAACATTTTACAAATGAAGCCAATGAAAATTATGGATGGATTTTATGAACACACAAGATATAGATATCGTCGTTGCTTTGGCTGGTGGTCTTGGCAATAGATTACATACTTTATATTCTTCACATTATCTTACTATTAGATATGGATTACCATTAAAATATTATTGGGCTAATGATTTTGATAGTAATTGTACATTTCAAGATATTTTTGATGCCCCATTCATTACAACGGTGTCAGACGATGATACACGCAACAGAATCATATTTAATAGTAACGATATAGTTAAACAAGAAAATTTGTCTCAAAAAATATTTTGGATATCTCCTTTTGTAGCCAGATATGAAGACAGTCCATATGAAATAGATTGGCAAGAAGCTTTCTGCTCAATACCTATTAGACCAGAAATAGTTGATCGTATTAATAGTATAATAATACCTAACAATTGTATAGCAATACATGTTAGAGCAGGAGATATTAAAGAAAAACTAAATGTAGATCCAGCAGACATAAGAGAATATATTGAACCAAAAAGATTTTTGCCATATATAGATTTTTATTTATCTTTAAATAAAGATCAAATTTTTTATTTATCTTGTGAAAATTATGAAGATGAACAATTATTTATTGACGAGTATGGAAAACATAAATTTTTAAAACTCGATCCGTGTATTTATAACAGAAACACCATACCCGGAGTTATAGATGGGTTTACAAATTTGATTCTACTATCTAAATGCAATACAATAATAGGTATGATAAGCTCTTTTTCCGGCATGGCCTCAAAAATTAATAATAAACCCCAAATCATAAATTTTCAATGAACACAAATACAAAAGTATATACTTATTATGAATACGTTGACGAAATTGATAATTGTAAAAGTAGAGCATATAAACAAAATAATTTAATTAGTATCTGTAAACAATCCTGGGTATTGCACGGATGGGATTTTATTATCTTATCCCATCAAGATGCAAAAAACCACCCGTTTTACGAAGAATATAACTCTATTGTAAAAACATTTCCATCGGTTAATCCGGGCCAATATGACTATCATTGTTATATAAGATGGCTTGCAATGGCTCAGGTTGGTGGTGGACTTATGATTGATTATGATGTTGTAAATTATGATTTAACTCCTGAAAACTCACTCAAGATATTTAATCATACAGATAAAATAACTATATATCAAGGACACGTTCCATGCGTAGTGAATGGAACACAAGATCAATATTTATCAATATGTAAAAAATTTACCGAAATAGAGATTGAAAAATTTTTAGATAATAGTCGTGAAGAAAAACATATATCTGATATGATTATTTTATCAAAACAAAATTTTGCCAACAACCTGAATAAAATACGTTATGTTACGGATTATCCAACAATAAGCCCACTCGTACACTGCTCACAGTCCCACTGTGCATCACATCATATGTCTAAATTAGATGCTATGAACAATATTTTATCAAGGATTAAGGAATGATTTTCAATACTGTAGACATAGCAGATCGTAATAAAACTAATCATTTTTTATTATATGAGTCAATAAATAACAATAATAAAAATATTTTATTTATAGGATCTTGTAGAATGAGTCCTTTAATGTATTATTGGCATGAATTATATCCTGACTGGAATATATACAATATATATATACCATATTGGTCTGATAGGTCTACACTAGATCACAAAAGAATACATTCAATCCTCAAGGACACAGACCTTATAGTTACAGAAACAGTAAAAAATTATGACATTCTAAATACAGATAGAAGAATTCCCAATAATTTTTTTGAAGTCTTCGATACTCAAGCTCAAGAAATAAGAATAACAAATTTACAATTAAGTATGTTTGCACACGATTTACATAATACTTATAATATAAAAACTTTGGATGGAAAAATAGAAGAATTTAATCAATCCAAAAATAGGCTCAAAGATTCTCTGATTGGAAAAAATCAAAAATTTATATGGGAATTTATAGAAGATCATTTGTTTAATACTAGATTATTTGCTACCCATAATCATCCTACAAAAATTTTAAGTTTGGCATCTTTTATACATATCATTAAACAATTAGGCGACAGTATAGATATTTCTTATCTATCAAAAGTTATTGATCCTATTTTTCTTGAAGATCACTATACTCCCATATTAGAACTTGATATAGATATGTATAATTTTACTTTTAAATTTCCTGTGTTTACAAATAATTTTCTAGAAGATGCTTCTTATAAATACAAACCATCAAAATTAGAAACAAATATATCGTTAGAGTTAGTAGAAAAATTATTGTCATATACATATATCCATCACAATTAAATTAGAAACAATTAAAAATTTACATGATAACATTTTTTAATTCAGACAAATATGAACAATTATATCCTGAAGTTAAAGATTATAGTCCAAATATATCAAATAAACACTATAGACTATATGACCATTATATAAAATTTGGAAAAACATTAGGATATGCTGGTAATCATAAATCTTTACCAATTTTTTATCATATACCTAAATGTGGTGGAACCAGCATAATGTATAATTTATTTTTGGAAAATATTGATCGTCAATATAATACAATAATACAGTCTAACGGCCTATATCTAATAAATGTAGCAGAAAAAAACGAAACAATAATTCAATTGATATGTTATCCATACAACAGCGTCATTAAACAAGAATTATTTGTTAGTATAGATGTATCTAATAATAGATATTTTAATACAAATATATCATATAGCACGAATAATATTGATTATTTATGTAAAAATTTTGATATTCTAGCTGTTTGTATAAAGTCTTATGGTCTAAAAAATAGTAATACATATATAGATTTAATTACACAACACACACGCAAATATCCCGAACTGTATACCGTACTTAGAAACCCTAATGATCGCTCTAAATCAGAATTTTATTACTTAAAAGATTTTGGAATTTGGGAATCTTCGGCATCTTGTATAGATAAAGATACATCTTTGTATGAGTATCTTGCCTTAGATAAAATAACAGATAATTTTATTATCAGAAATCTTATGGGAATACCAGATACACAAGCAGTATCAAAAGAATATTTAAATTTATGTAAAAATATTCTTGATTCATTTACACATATAGGAATTCTAGAAAATTTAAATTTATTTACAAATTTTGTTTGTGAAAAATATAATTGGATCTATCGTAATGATAATCAAAAATTAAATGAGAATAAAATTTCAAAAGTTAAATTATTGTCTAAAAAAGAACAAGTATTATTAAACAATAAAAATTTTTATGATAATGAATTGTATAAAATATATTATAAACAAATAATTAAATAAACTAATTTTAAAATTTATGTTATCTGATATTAGTATAGATTATTTTATAATTACACATAAAATATTAAAAACTAATTATATATTTTCTAATACTAAACTTTTAGTTGGGCAAAATACAGACATAAAAAATTCTCAATATATTATATGTAAAAATTTACCAAATAATATAGAAAATTATCCATACCTATGTTCTTACACAGCATGGTATGCCCTAGCAAATAACCTCCTATCATCCTCTAAAAATGTGTCTTTATTAGAATATGACATTGAAACAGACGAACAGTTTAGTTTATACAATCTAGAGGTCTGTAAAAAACAAACCAATCACAACTATATAATTTCTTATAGTAAAACTTTAACAAACCATTATGTGTTTTACAAAAGCACACCGTGGTTGGAGATATCTCTTAAAAAAATTCATGGTATAGACCTCAGATATTTTGTCTTATTATATAAAGACTTATACCCATTTTGGCCAACAACTACTAATGTAACTATGCCAATAGAAATACTAATGTCTTTTATAGATTGGTTTGAACCAATGACAAAAATTTTTAGACATCATCCTCTAGGAGCATATGTTCATGAAAGAGCTTTTTTCGTTTTTTGCGCACTTAATAAAATTAGCATATTATATGCTCCAAATAATCTATTAGTACATAAGCAAGAATGCTCGCATCAAACAAAAGACATTTATGGAACAATATTAAACAAGTATAATAGCTTATATCTAACTAATAATATGATAACTGAATATGATATGCTATATAACAAAGAACTAAATCATTTATGTCAAATATAGATATTACTCAATTTTATTTAACAAACATAATTGATCCTGATTTTGATGATGTGTTCTATATTAAGCAATATCCAGAGACACAAGATTTTTATCAACCATTCTGTCAAAATAATAATATAAATAATAAATATAGACTTTATTATCATTATAAGATTTATGGAGAAAAAAATCATGCATATAAAAATTTAAAAGAAATGGAAAATGATCTACTTGGAGTTAATTTTATAGTTCCAAAATATTTTAATGCTGAAGAATATGAAAATATATACCCTGAGTCAAATCAGCATTTATTTAAAACAGGATCTCTGATAGCTAAAGAAAAAAAAATATATCACCATTTTTTAAGCAGTCAAAAGAAAAATATAACAACAAAAAATATTTATATAAAAGTTGTTAATGGACTAGCCAACAGGATTAGAACACTGAATTCATTTTTTAGTTATGCAACTAAGCATAATAGAAAATTATATGTTTGTTGGGAGAATGGTCCAGGTTGGTCTAATGAAAAGTTTCATGACTTATTTGAAGATATTGATTTTATAACATTCATATCAAATGAAGAATATAATAATAAAACTAAAAATATATTTAACTTAGATAAACACATATACAAAACTGATGATAATCCAGATTATTATATAATTAATATACCGTCTCAAGATATTTTAAATAAAATAGAAAATGAAGAATTTAGCTATTTTGGAGATTCTTGTTTGGAATATATGTTTACTTATTCTTTTAGAGAAGAGTCAACAATATATAAACTCCTAAAACCTAAAGCTAGTATTTCAGAAACTATTGAAAATACAACTTCTCAATTTAACGAGAAAACCATTGGTATTCATATCAGACGAGGGGATGCTATGAATTCACCATGGGATAAAAATTTTAAAGTATCTGATGACAATACCTTTATAGAAGCAATAAATAATGAGATACGTTTAAATCCAGATGTCAAGTTTTTTCTGGCAACAGACTGTATTAAAACACAGGAAAAGTTCTGTTCCTTATTTCCTCAAATCATTGTAAACAATACAAAGATTTTTTTTGATAGTGTCGATCACACAAAGCCCAAAGATAACCAAAAAGATGCCGTAATAGATATGATGGCTTTGTCAGAAACAAAATATATTATTGGATCAAATTGGAGTAGTTTTTCCTACATTTCTTCTAAGTTTAGACATATTCCTCTTAAAATTGCGCTCAATCATAGACAAGACCATGAAAAACAAATCTCGGATAATATCAAGGTGTCACTGATCTGTGCGGTAAAAAATAGAAAAGAACAACTTTTATTTGCTATTAGATCTTGGATTTTATTTAAAGAAATTGAGGAAATTATTATTGTTGATTGGTCTTCCGATGAATCTATTGATGATATAGCAAATATTGATCCTAGAATTAAAATTATAAAGGTTCCTGGAGAAAAATATTTTCATCTGTCCAAAGCATACAATATTGCAATTCGTTCTTGTAAAAATAGAATAATTTTGAAAATGGATACTGACTATATCCTAAACCCATACTATAATTTTTTTAATATATATCGTATTAATAGGGGCGAATTTTTAACTGGTTCATGGTCAGATAAATATTTAGATCATAATATTGGATTTTTTGAATATCTCAATGGTTTTATATATGCTTATAAAAGCGATTTATTAGATATAGAAGGATACAATGAAAATTTTGAAGGATATGGATATGATGATAGCGATCTTTATAGTCGATTAGAGGAGTCAGGATGCAGAAGATTATATCTAAACCATAATTGTGCAGCAATATTCCATACTCCACACGCTAATTCTAAAAGATTTGAAAATTATAAATGCTCTGATATTAATATTTCCCATGACAATAATGTTATTATATCTCAAAATCGACATATTAATAAATCTAAAAACAGAAATTCAAAAATTATAGGAATAACATCTCAAAATGGAACTCTGGATAATGCCTATTTATTAGACAGTAAAACCTTTTTAAATAAGATTGGAAATAACTCTGGAAATTTAGTATTTCAATATGCGATATGGAATTTTATTAATGAAGAAAAAATTTATATTAATAATATGACACCAACAGAAATAAATAGTAGATGTAAATATGTTGTTGTTCCATCTTCAAGTTTTATATCTGAAAATGTTGATTATACTAATTGGGCTAATTTCTTAAAAAATATCAAGGTTCCGTTAATTTTTCTTGGGGTTGGAGTACAAGCAAAGAATTATGAGATAAACAAGCTCAATCTTCATCAAAGTGTATTAGACATAATAGAACTTTTTAAAAATCCAGATAATATTGTTGGGGTTAGGGGAGAATATACAAAAGAATTTTTAAAACTATATGGCGTGGAAAACACAGTTGTAATTGGTTGTCCTAGTAATTTTATTAATCCTAATAATCCAATAGAAACTATAGAAAAAAAATGGAATAATAATATAGATTCTATTATGTGTAATTCTGGCGTCATATGGTCAGGAGATAATACCAAATCTATTGCAGAAAAAAAGATTGTGTCTTTAATTATAGATAAAAATGGACCATACATTATTCAATCCATAGACCCTTTAATTGATTTGGTTAGATATAATAATACATACCATCAAAAATCAGAACTTAAAACATCAAATATAATGAAGTCCCTACTGCCACAAAAATATCTTAACGATGAAATATGGATCAATAATTTTATTCATAGTAGATTCAAAACCTATATAAATATTACTCAATGGCTTGAAGACGCTGCTAGATGCGATTTTAGTTTTGGCTTGAGGCTTCACGGCAATATGGTAAGCTTTCAGTCTGGTTGTCCTACTGTTTGGATATATCATGATTCCAGAACCCAAGAATTGTGTGAAACAATGCAGCTGCCGAGAATTTCAATAGAAGAATTTATTACAAATAAAATAATAACATTAGAAGACGTTAAAAAATACGCTACATACAATCCAAATCTATATTCAGAAACCAGAGAAATACTAAGAAAATCTACCAAAGAAATACTGTCAAATTATAAAATTAAAAATCTATTATGAAATTATTCACAGTATTAAGAAATTCTGGTTTTGGAGACTATGTTGGTACAACACGGGTACTATCAGCTATTTTGGGATCAGAATATAAATATGTTGTTTGTAATCAATTAAAGTACTCAAACTATCATTGCAAAAACTTGGATTTTATAAATCTATTTTTTAATGGAGACTATGTAGATTTTGAGCCACAAAATATAATTAACATATCTTTTAGAGATTTATTAAATCAAAAAACAATTACAGATCATAAACTTATAGCTCTAACAATAGATAATCAAGACTTCTCTTCGTTTTCAAAATTCGGAAGATTAGATATTACACCCACCCAATCTTTATTCACATACAAGCCTACAAACAATCCCTTTTTAGAATCTGAATCTTTTAATAAAGTTACTCTTCACTTAAGAGAGACAGACCTTGTTTCTGCTAATAAATTAATAAGACCTATGATTAATCCTTTAAAAATTAATAATTTTATCAACAACCTATTTCAAGAAAAAACAGACATCACCATATGCTCGGACACTGCTCAAAATAGTTCTTATCACAATCAAATTAAACAATTATCTTTTTCTGATAATATCAGAATTATAGATACTTTTATAGGCAAAGATACCGAAACAACTATAAAAACAATGGATGCTATATATTACAGTGATACTACAATTTCTAAATCATCTTCATTTATTCATTTGTTTAATACAAAAAAAATTACTGTCCCAGATGAATTTTGCTACAAAACTTTTGAAGAAATAAAAATCTAACACAGGTACTAAAAATTATGATACAGCAGTCCGCTACTCCAATATGTAGTCATGAATCAGGTTATTATGAAAATAATTTTGATCTATCAATTATCTCTCCATATGACTCTACGATAGACTATAGTATTAAATATGCTACAAATCAAATTATTGATTTATCTAATATTAATGATGGTCATCATTATACTAAACCAATTAAAATTTCTAGAACCATGATATTTAAATACATGGGTACGAGAGAAGGATCTTATAGGATTTCAGACACAGAATCAAAAATATTTGTATTGAATGATATCATAAATAAATTCCCTATAGCTTTCATTGGATCTTGTTTGGCTAAAGGACTATCTAATAGGTGTTATCATTTAGATGATGTATTTGAAATTTTTATAGGCAATAGTCATACACCATTCCTACTAACAGATTGCTATACAAATATTAATGAAAACATTTGTGGCTATGCAAATAGTAACTACAAAAATATTTTTAAATTATTACACCCTCATACTTTTTTACATTCTTCTCCATATCTATTTAAATTAAATAATTTTTTATTAAGAAAAGAAATAGATGCTATAGAAAAATTTTATGAGATATATTCAAAATATAAAACCAATAATCAGTTTTATGTTTTAATTAATGGTCCTATTTTTAATACTCGTAAAAAAATATTTACTCAAGAAGATATTACGACTCTAAAACACGACAAATTTTACAAGATACACCTTAAAAATTTCCAACAAATTCAAAACTCCAACATTACCTTATTGTCCGTAGTTGATTTTTTTGCTGATATGATGCTAGACGGATTAGTTATGCCTCAAGATATTTTTGGTTATGATCAAGATCATTATTCTGATTTCGCTAATTCTTTGATATTAATTTGGCTATCTAATATTTTAGGTATATATCAAAAAAATAATAATTCTTATTTAACTTTATTAGACAAAATAAATAATAACAATAATATAATTAAATTTATAGAAAAATATGGATTATAAAAAATGATTTTAGTAGTTGGACCAGGAGGATCCGGACAATCTTATTTTATGCAATTCATAAATGGGTTGTTACATCTAGAATATAAAGATAGATTAATCTATATAAAATATAATCCATTAATTACCAATTGTATTATAAATACAGATAAACTAAAACACATATCTAGTCCAAATAAAATAAAAACTAGCATTGACAAGTGTATCTATATATTTGGAGATCCACATCTTTCAATAATGTCTCATTTCAGAATGGGTTGGGCATATGCTCTAGGCAATCCATATAACCTAGAAAAAAAGGCATTAATTGATTATGATACTTATATTGAAATTGCGTATAAAGAGAATAAAGATATGATCGGTATAGAATGGCAGTTTGACAATTGGTCAACCACTAAAACATCATTTCCTATTTTGTTTTTGGATTTTACTACAATATTAAATAACACACTTATGATAGAAACTTTTCTAGAAAAAAAAATAGATTTTAGTTCGTTTAGATATAGACCTAGGACATCACAAAAAAATAACGATAAAATATCTATAATTTATGATAATCTTTATTCAAAAATGAAAAATATAAGTAATATTAAAAATGAAATGATCAAATGATATCACATTCACAAAACAAGCAAGATATTTTTGTTTATGAAGAATTTTTTAAAAACAAAACAGAACCAGGGTTTTTCTTTGAGGCTGGTGCTGTTAATGGACTAGATATTTCTAATACTTTATTCTTTGAAAAATATTTAAATTGGTCAGGAATTTTAATAGAATGTAATCCTATTTATTATGAAAGATGTGTCAAAAATCGCAAAGCTATAGTAGAGAATGTGGCTATAAGTTCTGTAGAACAACCTCTTTTATTTTTAAATGCTCAATATTTGGGAGGACTATTAAGATTTATGCCGATGAACCAAATCAAGGAAATAGAGTCATGGTACGCAACAAAAAAACCAGAAATACCCACAATATGGGTTGAAGGCGTAAAGTTACAAACAGTCTTTAATAAACATAATATTGATCGCATAGATTATTTTTCTCTAGATATAGAAGGCGCAGAATTAGAAGCTTTAAAAAGTATAGATTTTAATAAAACATATATTGACGTTATGACTATTGAATGTAAAAGTCAACAAGCTGAATTAAATAATTTATTAGAACAAAACTCATTTAAACTTGTTCATAAATTAGGAGCTGATCTAATATATAAACATGAATAAATATAAATTACATTATAATAATATATATTTTTGTGGAGAATGTTATTTTTCTTATGCTCTAAAAGAATTTTTACAAAAAAATACTAGTGCAAATATTCAAAATTTGTCGATAGGTTCTGGAAGCACAGAAACATTTCTGACTATCCTAAAATATAAAAAATGTTTTGATCCTGGCATTTTTTTACTGGGTGGATCAATACATGATAAATGGGGTTGGAATAATGGAGAAACCCTCAATGATATTTTAAGCTGGTTTAATACAAGCTTATACGACTCATCTCTTGTATTATGCTTAACTGGACCATATGAAAAAACTACAGATTCAATTTACGATCACAGATTAATAAATGAATATAAACAAAAATTCGCTGAACAACATAATATACCATACCTTGATCTAAGAATAAATAAAGAACATATATTTGACAATATTCATTTCAATACAGAAGGAAAAGAAATTTTTAATAATAAAATTTTAGAATTCCTTATTAATCAAAAACCTAAATTAATTAATCCTAAGATAGAAAAAATAGAAAGAACCACAGACAGATTAGAAATCAATAATTGTAAAAGATTTACTATTATTCACGAACACAATAATGCCTTATTGGATATATTTAATAATGAGAAACTGGTAAAACAACTAACTCCGTACAGACTACTATCATCCAATCCAACCAGAATCCCATATATAGACAGAACACTGTATAATAATTTTATAAAGCCTCACCATGGATTTATTAGATTTAGTGAGCCGGTTTTCATACATGCCACTATAACATATTTTTAAGAGCATTGGAATCTATTGAAACAGATTTGTTAAAACATATAATATCTGTCAAACTAAAACCGTCTCTTTTACAAACCTGTATCAACTCTTCTTTATTATGAATTTTTGTAAAGTCACTTGGCCAACCAATATTTTGTATATTAAACATGGTATAGTTAGAGATTAAATATTCGAACATGGTTTCGTTATCGTTTACTTTTGTATCTAGTACATACGGATGAATTTCTAGTATTAGTATACAATTATTTGTATTTAATAAATTCATTGCTCCACTTATAACATGAGGTTCATGACCCTCTGTATCTATTTTAATGATATAGTTTTTATCAATACTATTTATTTTACTATCTATAGTTACTGTTGGTATTTCTATATCGCCCCTATAGTCTATACGACCCGAAATATCTTTATTTTCTACACAGCTAAATTTAGCAACTCCACACGAACTAGAAACAGCATATGGATATAGATGAACAGAATCTTGTAAATTATTAAATGCTATAGATTTTGTTAAACATTGCACATGCTTCTCATTTGCTTCAAATAAATGATAGTCTAACTTTATATCATTCTTTAACATATGTAGATCCAATAATAACGAAACCGTACCAACATAAGCACCAACATCTATAATAGTACAATCATTATCATATAGATCGGCTATAATATTACTTAAAAAATTAAGATGACAATGCTGTATATTTTTTACTTCGAAATCCTGATCGTACACAGAGAGATTTCTATTACCTATAGGCAGGGTTTTGATAAAGTTATCGTCTGCATTTGCAAATAAATGCATATTATCATGTTTAAGAACACAAAATTTTATATTAGCCATAAATAATTTTTGTAAGATGAAGTAAATTGCGGGAACTCCATATAATTATACTATCAAACTAGGATTGATGCACAAAATATCTTTTAAATAAGACACTAAAATGGATTCATTGTTCGATACCATATTCTTGGGCGATCAAATAAGGTGGCAATATCCTTCATTAACGGAAAAACAAGCATTTTTAAATCATGAAAATAGAAACTATAGATTGGATAATAATATCTATATTGGCTGTGCATGGGCGTCTATTATTGATTATATAGAGAATCATATAGTTTCTTGTGTTACCGATGATTTTTGGAACAATTGTGAAAAATCCAGAACTTATCTAAATTCTATCATAGATAAAAACCAACTATTTATTTTAGATAATCTTAATAGTCATACAGTTTGTCAACATATTCATTGGTACAAACTATTAGGATATTGGCAGTATCTTGGTATTAAAAATATTTGGATTTCTCATAATTCTAATACTTCTATAAAAACTACAAATATAGATATACATTCGTGGACATTGATTGCAACCAATACAGAAATTCCTGATAGGAATACAGGACTATATACAAAAAATATCCAAGATAAAAAATATTTGTGCTCTTTCATAGGAGCATATAATAACTATTATAGGTCTAATATTAGATTAGAAATTAAAAAAGTTTTAGAATCAACATCCAAAAATAATATATATTATCATTTATACGATGATTGGTTTTACCACGATGTTGTATATGAACACCAAATAAAAAATAAAACCATTTCAATAATAGCAAAAAATAATTATATTACACATACAAAAAAATATAATGAACTATTAAGTGATTCGGTTTTCTCTCTCTGTCCTGAAGGGACAGGACCAAACACACTGAGATTATGGGAGTCGATGAGTGTTGGATCTATTCCAGTACTTTTTGAAAATGATTGGATACCACCAGAAATAAACGAATATGATTGGAACGATATCTCTATAGTTATACCAATAACAAAAACAAAAAATCTTCTTGATATACTTGAAGAAATTCCTCAGCAAAAAATAAAAGAAATGCAAGAAAACTGCATTAACGCCTACAGGTATTTTAGAAATAAAACGTGCTTTTGAAAAATACGGTCGGTTGCTACTACATTGAACAACGGTATTATACTGTAATAAGGGAGAAACCATGCAAACAAAATATCATAACCAAAACATTCCTAGCTACAATATTAGTAATGACGATATTTTTGAAAGAATTCTAAAAAGACTTTCTTCAGAAAAACTAGGTAGTTCTGTTATAGTACCTCATGTATGTAATAATATAGATGTATTCGGCGGAGGTTTTGCTGCTGCTGTGGCCAAACATTATCCCGCAGTGAAAGAGAATTACCACTTACTGGGTAAAACATTCTTAAAGAACAATTTTGGACACGTTCAATTTATAGATATTCCAGTAAAAAATAAATATGGTCATAAGTTAGTATTTGCTAATATGATAGCTCAAAATGGATTACCTGATCGTAATAAAAAAAGATGTTTAAATTATGCTGCTCTTGTTAGAAGCATGATTTCTGTGTCTTCATTTATTAAACAGTATGGAGATAGAAACAAAAATCCTGAAGCAATCAATTTTGAAATTCATTGTCCTAAATTTGGTTCTGGTATTGCTGGAGGAAACTGGAATTTTATTTCGGATCTCATAGAGGATATTTGGTCAAGACACGACGTTTTTGTATACGGATATAACAAACAGAATAACTCATGAAATTTTTGCATTTTATACCACACGTTAATAGGCCAGACCTAACACTTCTGGCTATCAAAAGTGTTCCAAATCTATGGGAAAATACTATTCTTATAGATAATAGTGATGATGGCTCTCTGGCACCGTACATAGGATCTCAACTAGAGTTCGGATTCACGGTTATTAGACCTCCTGTACCACTAACTACTGCTCAGACATATAACTGGATGAAGTTTATAGCCATAGACCAACAGACAGACTTCATCACATTTATGCACAATGATTGTGAGGTTATAACAACCGATGGAGATAAGATGCTAATAGATCAAGCAATATCTTCATTTAGTGATAACAATAATAAAATTGGTTGGATTCATCAAGACGCTAATGAAAACGAAGATTTATTTTGCGCATATAAAACAGAAATGTTGCTAGATGTTGGTGATTGGGACTGGCTTTGCTTCCCCTTTTATCATCTAGATATAGATTATATGCGTAGAGTTAGAAAAAATGGCTGGACAATCTCAAAAACTCCTGGTATACTATGTAAGCATCATAGCGGAGCTTCAAGTACAATCAAAAGTAGTAAACTAAGAGGACTGATTAATCCCTACTATTTTAGTGTTTCAGAAAATTTAATGAACATCAAATGGTCAAAATTAAATGGAGATTGGTCTAATCTATAGTTGGAGGAAAAATGTTATTGTTTTTATTAGCGCTTTTTTTATTAATGTGTTTCTATGAATAGACTCAGAAATCAAAGAGTATATCTGGCTGGTGCTATGGATAGAGTTCCAGACAGAGGTACAACATGGAGAGATAATATTACTCCATTTTTGGAAGAAATGGGTATAAGGGTTTTTAATCCTGTTAGTAAACCAACAGACATAGGATTGGAAGATCAAGATAGTCATCTTATCAAAACCAAACTAAAAGAAAAACAGAGATATGATGAACTGGCATCAATGATGAAAATCATAAGATCTGTTGACTTAAGGTTGGTAGATATAAGTGATTTTTTGATTGTAAATCTAGATATTAACACTCATCCATGTGGAACATTAGAAGAAATCTTTTGGGCAAATAGGCAGAAAAAACCTATTATCGTACATATGGTTCAAGGCAAGCAGCAAACACCTGACTGGCTTTTTGGAACCATACCCCATCAAATGATATTCTCTACATGGGAAGAAATTAAAGACTATCTGGTTCATATAGATGGTGCAGAAAATATTGATACTTATAGGAGATGGTACTTTTTTTCCGTTTAAGATATGCAAAAAATAATAAATGAAATCAAGTTAGATTTCGACGATGTTCTCATCAAGCCAAAAAGATCAGCACTAGGTAGCAGATCTGACGTTTCTCTTCAAAGAGAATTTAAGTTTTCTAGTTCTACAAGAACTCTATCTTGTGTTCCAATCATGGTAGCTAATATGGATACAACAGGCACCATAGCCATGAGCAGGGTAACAGATACAAACAAAAGCATCACCTGTTTGCATAAACACTATAACATAGAAACTCTTGTAGATCACTTTAAATATGGAGATTCGTTGTCCTTTTATTCAACGGGCATTGGTCATCTAGATATAGAGAAAATGGATGCGGTTTTTAGCAAATTAAGAAATATTGGCGTACAATTACCAAATATTTGTGTTGACGTTGCGAATGGGTATAGTGAACGATTTGTTAAGGTTGTAAGATCATTTAGAGAAAAATATCCAGAAATTATTATTATGGCTGGTAATGTTGTTACTCCAGAGATGGTGGAAGAACTTATCTTGCACGGAAGGGTCGATATAGTGAAAGTAGGTATAGGTTCTGGATCTGTATGTACTACTAGACTTAAGACCGGAATAGGATACCCGCAACTATCTGCTGTAATGGAGTGTGCTGATGCTGCTCATGGCTTGAAAGGCCACATATGCTCCGATGGAGGCTGTAAAATTGTTGGAGATATATGCAAAGCTTTTGGAGGAAATACAGATTTTGTGATGCTCGGAAGTATGTTTGCTGGTTGTGATGAGTGTGAAGGAGAATGGGAATATAATGGTTCTGGAAAAACATATTTAAAATTCTATGGCATGAGTAGTCAAAACGCTATGGAAAAGTATCATAATGGCGTTGCAGATTATAGAACCAGTGAAGGAAAATGCGTAAAGGTAAAATATAAAGGTAGAGCAGATGATATTATCAAAGATATCTTTGGTGGTCTAAGAAGCGCATGTACATATATTGGTGCTTCTACAATTAAAGACTTTGGAAAGAAAACAACATTCATACAGGTAAATAACACACATAATAAAATTTATGAGTAAAATTAAACAAATTAATTTCCAGTCTCCTATAACATATACAGGATATGGGGTCGCTGGCTACAATCTCCTTGTATCTATGATGGAAAACAATACTGACGTATCGTTGTTTCCAATAGGACAACCACTAGCCATTAATCCTGAAAAATCTGGCTTGATTGAAAAATCTCTAAAGAATAGATTATCCTATAATCACAAAGCACCATCTATAAAGATGTGGCACGCTTGGGATTTAGCTTCTAGGGTAGGTTCTGGAGATTATTATGTATTTCCATTTTTTGAACTAGACACATTAAATGAAATTGAACAACACAATTTTAAATGTTGCGATAAGATATTTGTTTCTAGTCAGTGGGCAAAAGACGTTATAAGTAAATACAATATTAAAACGCCAATTACGGTTGTACCTCTAGGTGTTGATACAAATATTTTTGATCACAACCTAAATGATAAAGTTCAAAATAAGCCTGATGCTTATATTTTTTCAGTAATTGGTAAATGGGAAATAAGAAAATGTCATGATATATTATTAAGTATTTTCCAGAAAGCTTTTCCAAATAATGAAAATTTTGAATTATGGATTAATGCTTCTTCTGATAATGGATATATTACTCCCGAAGAAAGATTACAATGGGAGACAATGTATAAAAATAATCCTTTGAAAGACAAAATTAAAGTATTTCCACAATTGCAAACACATAATGATGTAGCTAAGTTACTATCTTATATAGATTGCGGAGTGTATATCTCACGAGCAGAAGGATGGAATCTAGAACTTTTAGAAACTATGGCTATGAATAAGCCCGTTATAGCGAGCAACTACTCGGCCCATACCGAATTCTGCACAACGGACAACTCTTATCTTATAGATATCGAAGAAACAGAACCGGCATACGACGGCAAATATTTTAAAGGACAGGGGAATTGGGCTAAAATTGGCGCTAAACAAATTGATCAAATAGTAGATCATTTACGCTACGCCTATAAAAACAATGTAAAATCTAATCCAGCAGGATTGAAAACTGCTCAATCGCTGTCTTGGATCAATTCAGCTAACAAAATCCTAAATTGTGTATAAATAATTATAGGAGATACTCTATATGCCAATTCCCGAAAAAAAGCCCGACGAAGATAGTAAAAATTTCGTTTCTCG
>Ga0164292_10000200_pt1 | contig 42396 bp, 42 predicted proteins | sample GEODES117metaG_FD_111486 | JGI IMG/M metagenome (GOLD analysis project Ga0164292, IMG submission 111486) | Eutrophic lake water microbial communities from Lake Mendota, Wisconsin, USA - GEODES117 metaG | ecosystem: Environmental > Aquatic > Freshwater > Lake | place: USA: Lake Mendota... | reverse complement strand
TGGCGATCGCGCTGATCGCGGATTGAGTGCAGCGACTGGAAAAAGCGGTTCCCGGTTTTTTGGGCCGCTGTACAAGGATCTGAACAACCGGGAAGGGGCCTTTTAGGCTCCTTTTTCGTTTACATCGCGCTGATACCGCCGTCGAGCTTGAGCTCCGCGCCGGTCATGAAGCGGCTTTCGTCGCTGGCGAGATAGAGCACCGCATTGGCGATGTCGTTCGGTTCGCCCACGAATTTGAGCGGGATCTGGCGCGCGAGCTTCTCCAGCAGCACACCCTTGTCGAGCGATGCCGCCTTGGCTGTGCCGTCGAGGATCGGGGTATCGACAAAGGTCGGGTGCACCGAATTGCAGCGGATGTTCATTTGCTTCTTGGCGCAGTGGAGCGCGATCGACTTCGACAGCATCCACACCGCCGCCTTCGAGGCGTTGTAGGCGGGCATGGTGTCGCTCGCGATCAGGCCTGCAATCGACGAGATATTGATGATCGAGCCCGGCGCGTGTTCGCGCATCAGCGGCAAGGCCTTCTGGCAGCCGTGGAAGATCGAATTGACGTTGATGTCGAAACAGCGCTGCCAGTCTTCGAAGGTGCAGGTCTCGATATTGCCCGCGACCCCGATCCCGGCATTGTTGACCAGCACATTGAGCCCGCCGAGCTGTTCGCGTGCGGCATCGACAGCGGCTTCCCACTGGGCAGGGTCGGTCACATCATGCGCGATGGAAAACGCGGTGCCTGCGCCCATTTCGGCGTTGATGATCGCTGCCGTTTCGGCCGCGCCCGCGCCATTGATGTCGCTCGCCAGCACCCGCGCGCCTTCCTGCGCGAGGCGAATGCAATGCGCGCGGCCGAGGCCCTGCGCGCCGCCGGTGACCAATGCGAGCTTGCCCGCTACCCGTCCAACCATAGTTCAATCCTCTCCCAAGTATCCCGGTGTCAATAACATCGCGATGCGCACGTCGACTGCGTGGCCTGCGCGCCGCCACTCGGCCACGAAACGCGAAAGATCGCGCAGCGCAACCCGGTGGACGGTGATATTCTCGCCTTCGGTGCCGCCACCTTCGCTCACCCGGGTGAGCGCGGTTGCCTTCAGCAGCGTGAAGCATTCGGAGACCATGCCGGGCGAGGAATAGAATTCGCCCAGCACCTCAAGGCTGCCAGCGCGGTAGCCGGTTTCCTCCTCCAGCTCGCGCGCGGCGGCGGTGAGCGCATCCTCGCCCTGCTTGCCCTCGTCATCGCCGATCAGGCCGGCGGGGATTTCGAGGCTGAAGCGCGACAGCGGGACGCGGTACTGGCTGACAAGGATGACGTGGGCGGTGCCGTCCGGATCCCTATCGAGCGCGATGATCGCTGCGGCGCGGATGCCGCGCGCGCGCCCGACATATTCCCACCGCCCGCGCGTTTTTGCGGTGATGAAGCGGCCTTCCCACATCACCTGCTCGGGCAGGTCGGCGTCACGGTCTTTGAGCAAGGGAAACTCCGTCGCGGCGGGCAGGGAGCGCCCTTCGACAGGCTCTCGCGCGGCGGGTCAAGGGCTGAATTGCCTAGACCTCGATCAAGCGGTCGGGCAGCTCGTTCTGGTCATCCGCGCCGCGCGGAAAATGCTCGGCGAGCACGAAGCCGACATCGCGGATGCCGACGCTGAGGCCCTCGGCGATCCGGCCCTTGCGGATGTGGCGGAGCATATCGCCCATCGCCTCGCCCCACACCTCGGCGGGAACCCTGGCGGCGATGCTCTCGTCCGCGACAATCTCGGCGCGGTGTTCGGCCATCGAAAGGTAGATCATCACGCCGGTGCGCCCGGTGGTGCGGCGGTCCACGCCGACCTTGAACTGCCGCACCGCCTGCGCGTGGACGCGCATCGTCTTGGTGGGGGCGGGGATCAGCGCAAATTTGAGCGGCTCCCATTGCTGGATCAGCAGCACCGCAAGGAAGGCCACCAAACCGAGCCCGATCACCATGCTAGCAAGCTCGCCCGTGGTCCATTCGTGGCCCCAGCCGCCGATCAACCGGTCCCATAGCGCGAAGAACGGAAGGGGGAAGACGGCGAAGATGCTCATCACCGTGAAGGCCGCCGCGATCGCCCACAGCAGCGCGACATCGGTATAGCCGTCCGAGCGATCCGCCAGCACGGTAACGATTTCGCCCGAGGTCGCGCTTTCGGCCTCGCCCACCGCTTCGGCAACGAGCTTGCGCCCCGTATCATCCAGCCAGGCCATGCTCACCACCCTCCCGAGGCGCCGCCGCCCCCGAACGAGCCGCCGCCGCCCGAAAATCCGCCGCCGCCGCCAAAGCCGCCGCCGCTCCAGCCGCTGCTGCCTCCGCCGGACACCGCACCGCGCAGGATCGCGTTGCCCGCTTCCCACAGGATGATGTCACGCGCGGTATCGCCGGCATCGCGCCCGCGATCCCCCCAAGGACCAGCACCGCTCGAGCGGTACTTGCGCCGCCGGCTGCGACCGGCCAGCATCGGCAGGACGAAAAAGAAGAAAATGAAGGCCAGCCAGATCAGCACGCCGAACGGAAAGCCGCCATCGCTCTCCCGCGCCTTGCCCGCCTCGGCGGCGAGTTTGGCGGCTTCTTCGGGCGGCAATTGCAGCTGCGCGATGATCGCATCGGTTCCGGCCATGATCCCGCCGGGATAATCGTTTTCGCGGAACCGCGGCAGGATCGCGTTCTGGATAATCAGTGCTGACAATGCATCGGTAAGATAGCCTTCGAGCCCATAGCCGACCTCGATCCGCACCTTGCGATCATTGGGCGCGACCAGCAGCAGCGCGCCGTCGTTGCGCTCCACATCGCCAAGCCCCCAGGCGCGGCCCAGCTGGTAGCCATAGTCGGAAATGTCATAGCCCTGAAGATCGGGCACGGTGGCCACCACCAGCTGGCGCTGGGTCTGGGTTTCCAAGGCCGCGAGCTTGGCGGTCAGCGCCGCTTCGGCCTCGGGCGTGAGAATATCGGCATTGTCGACCACCCGGCCGGTCAGCTCGGGGAACTGCGGCTGCGCGGCGAGGGGGGCAACAAGCCACGCCCCCGCCAGCGCGAGCAGGATGAGCAGACGAGCGAACACGCTGCTCAGTTCGAGGTCATGTCGAGCGAGGGCGCGGCTTCGGCGCCTTCGGTTACGGACTTGTAGGGCACCATCGGCTCGGCCCCGTGGATCACCTTGGCGCCGATAATATCGGGAAAGGTGCGGATCGTGGTGTTATACTTGCGCACCGCCTCGTTGTAGTCGCGGATGGCGACCGCGATGCGGTTTTCGGTGCCTTCGAGCTGGCTCTGAAGCGCGAGGTAGTTCTGGTTCGACTGGATCGTCGGATAGGCTTCGACACTCGCGAGCAGGCGGCCGATACCGGCGCCGATCTGGCTCTGCGCGGCCGCGAACTGTTCCATCTTGGCCGGATCAGTGAGATCATTGGCGGTGACATTGACGGATGTAGCCTTGGCGCGTGCCTCGGTCACCTGGCTGAGGATCGTACGCTCGTTCTCGCCCGCGCCCTTGGTCACTTCAGCAAGGTTGGGGATGAGGTTCGCGCGGCGCTGGAACTGCGCCTCGACATCAGCCCACTTGGCCTTGGCCTCTTCTTCGGCCGCCGGAACCGTGTTGATCCCGCAGGCCGCAAGGCTCAGCGCGGCCAGAGCGGCAAACGCGCCGCGTAGCATAGTGATGAACGTCATGTCTCGATCCCTTCTGATGGCGCCTCAGCCCGGGCGGGCACAGCGCAAACACTTTCTGTATTGCCGATATAGCACACCGAAAATGACGTTCAAGCCGTGGAAGGTGACGCGCGTGTGACTTGTCAGCGTAATCTTAGAGTGCCAAGAAATCTCGTCAAACAGCGCAAGGGGACCAGCATGCTGTCAGAATTCAGGGCTTTCATCGCCAAGGGCAACGTTATCGACCTGGCGGTCGGGGTGATTATCGGCGCGGCGTTTGGGTCGATCGTCAAATCGCTGACCGATGAAATTATCATGCCGATCGTCGGCGCGATCGTTGGCAGCATCGATTTTTCGGACCGTTACATCGTGCTCTCGGGCGAGGTTGCCGCCGGCATGCCGCCAGCGGCTGCGCGCGCGGCGGGGGCCAATGTGCTGGGGGTGGGGGCGTTCGTCTCGGTGGTGATCAACTTCCTGATCCTGGCCTTCATCATCTTCCTGATGGTGCGCTATGTGAACAAGCTCACCCCCAAGATCCTCACCCTCGAGCCAGAAGCGCCCCCCGCGCCAACCGAGATCGAACTGCTGACCGAAATCCGGGATGCGCTGAAAAAGTAGCGGCACCCCCGCTCACTTTACATTCAGGATTGCCGCGCTATCTGGGTCGTGTCGGGCAACCGACTATGGCGATAAATTGCTGCGTGCAATAGATGCAACGGACCCGGGGGCAGTACCCGGCGGCTCCACCAGAAGCGGCGGTTTTGCCGCAACTCCTGATGGGGCCGAACCAGGATCGACGTGTGTTGAAAAGCGTAGTTTTTGCCCGGGCTGAGTAACCCGCATAAGGCTCAAAACCCATAAGTGCCAACGATAACGAAGCACTCGCAATCGCTGCGTAATCGATGGGCTAACGCCCTTCTTTTATTAGGCTAAAAAGCGCGGTTGGACCGACCGGGCAACAGAACGGATACCGGGGCTCCGGGGGTAGCTAGCAACAGAAACCCCCACCTTCCCGACCGATGTGAAAATTCACGGACGCAAGCATTTCGTGGGGCCTTGGCGACGGTGCTATTCCGCCCGTCCGCCCGTCTCGCCGCGAAATTCGGCCAGCTCCTTTTCCAGCCGGATGCAGTCAAGCATCTTCGCGCCGGCAAGGAACACCGCGCCGGTGGTGGCGAGGAACAAGAGGTATCCGCCAAAGCCCGGAAACCGCTCAAGATAGACCGCGCCGCGCGCTGTCGATCCCAAGGCGAGAGCATAGGTAATCAGGAACGCCTCGAACCGCGTCTTGATCACAAACAGGCGACCGATCTTACGCAGCATGGGCTCTCCCGGGGCGACTCGGCTCCGTTTGGCGGGGCCTCTTTAGGAATGTCGTAACCCTAAGCCCAAGGCCGAACCTGACGCAAATGCGTTAACCAAGCTGTGCCAGATTGAGCGCATCCAGCAAGGCTAGCCGTGCCGCAATCACGCTGGCTGCGAGGCTTTCCGCGCCAAGATCGGACGGATCAATCTGTTCGGGCCAATGCGCCGCGATCACGCTTTCGAGGAGGTCGGCCTTGGCCGCGTCCAGCAGGAACCGCGGATCGATTGTGGCGGGGTCGCACACGACGCGCAGGCGCAGACAGGCCGGGCCGCCGCCATTCGCCATCGATTGGCGGACAACCACAGGGATCACCTGCCGGATGGGACCATTTCCCGCGAGCATCGCCTCGGCCCAGGCCCAGACCGCGGCGCTTTCGCGGCATTCCTCGGGCACGATCAGTGCCATGCTGCCATCCGGCAGCGTGAGCAATTGCGCGTTGAACAGATAGGTGCGGATCGCCTCCTGCAGCGACACCGCGCTCGACGGCACCTCGACCACCTCGAGCGCGGGGAAGGCGGCGCGGATGGCGTCGTAAGCGCCCTGCTGGTCGGCAAAGGCCTCGGCATGGGTGAACAGCACGCGGCCATTGGCCACCGCGACCACATCATTGTGGAACGCACCGGCCGCAATCGCCTCGGGGTTCTGCTCGATGAACACTGTGCGCTGCGGTGCAAGCCCGTGCGCGCGGGCGACGAGACGGCTGGCCTGTTCGTGCTGGCGCGCCGGGAAGCGCCCGCCGGGCTTCCCATAGACGAACACTTCGACCCCGGGGGCATCGTGGCTTTCGCACAGCCGCATGTGATTGGCCGCGCCTTCATCGCCGAAGGTGGGCGGCACCGCATCGTGGATCGCGAAGTGGCGCGTGTCGCCGAAAGCGATTTCGAGCTGGCGTTTGGTATCGGGCCATTCCTGCGCGCGGTGGAGCATGGTGACGAGGTTGGCCGGCGTCAGATGGCAGCGCCCGTCGGCGGTATCGGGCGCAGGGGAAACGGTTGCGGCGTTCGCGGTCCACATCGAGGAGGCCGACCACGGCGCGGCGCGCAATTGCGGCGGCTCGCTGCCATCAAGCGCGAGCGCGGTTTGCAACGCGCCGTTGGGGCGTGGGAGCGGCAGCAGAAAGCCCTGCACGCCCAGCCGCGCCAGATTGCCGCGCATCTTCGCCACCCCCTGCAAGGCGGCCGCGCGGGGAAAAGAGGGATCGCCCGCATGGCTCGCACTGGCGATATTGCCGAGGCTGAGCCCGGCGTAGTTGTGGCTGGGGCCGACGATCCCGTCGAAATTGATTTCCGTGAGGCTCATCGCGCCACGCTCCACACCATATCGCCTTCACACACATCGAGCAGATCGGCGCTGGCCGAATCGATCGCGATCCCGCCTTCACCGTCCATTACCCGCGCGCCGAAACAGGCGCGGAAGGTGCCGAGCCGGCCGGTGGCAAGGATCGCGCGCTCGCCTTCGTCAACCGAAAGGCCGGTCACCGTCGCCTCGCAGCTGTTCTTGACGCTGGTGACATTGTCGGTTCGCGCCACCATCGTCGGCCCGCCGTCGAAGATGTCGACATAGCCCTCGGAGCGGAAGCCTTCGTCCTCGAGCATCCGCATCGCCGCGCGCCCGGTGGGGTGGGGGATGCCGATCACCGAGCGCGCATCCTCGCTCAGCATTGCGATATAGACCGGGTGTTTGGGCATCAGATCGGCGATGAACTGGTTGCCGTTGATCGCGTTGAAATAGTCCGCATCCTGGAAGTTCATCCCGAAAAAGCGCCCCGCCACGCCGTCCCAGAACGGCGATCCGCCGCGCTCGTCGATGATCCCGCGCAGCTCGGCCAGAATGCGATCGGCGAAGCGCTTGCGGTGCATCGCCACGAACATGTAGCGCGAACGGGCGAGCAACAGGCCGAGCCCGCCGGCGCGTTCATTGGGGTGGAGGAACAGCCCGCCGACCTCGCTCGATCCTTCGAGATCGGTGACGAGGCTGAGCAGCTCGGCGCGCACCGTCCGGTCCAGTTCCTGCGAATACTGGGTGAGGGTGTTCAATCGGTAGGAATAGAACGGCCAGCGCTGGCCGACCTGCGTCATCAGCTGGCAGGTGCCGCGCACCGCGCCGGTGCGGCCGTTCTCGAGCACCAGCACGAACAGCTCGTCGGCGATGGTGTCGCTGTCCGTGCCAAAGGCGGCCTCGGCGCGGTCAAGCTTGGCCTTGAGCGCGGCGCGTTCGGGCGGAAGGTTGGTGAAACCCCCGCCGGTCAGCTTGGCCATCTCGTAAAGCGCCTCGAGATCGGCGGAGCGGGCAGCGCGGAGGCGGAAGGTCACATCAATGCTCCTTGAGCGAGACGCTCGATGACGCGGGCGGACAGGGCCGCGCGTTCGACGAGGCTGGGGACGATGAGATATTCGTCCGGGCTGTGGATCGCGCCGCCGCGCACGCCCATGGTGTCGACCACCGGGACGCCGCAGGCCGCGATATTGTTGCCATCGCACACCCCGCCGGTGGATTGCCAGCGGATGTCCTGCCCGAGTTCGGCGCCGCATTCGCGCACCAGATCGAACAATTGCTGCGCGCGCGCGTCGACTTTTTTGGGCGGGCGGGTGACACCGCCGTGGCGATGGGTAGAAACCTCGTGCGCGGTCTGAATATCGATTAGCAAGTGACTGAGCGCGTGATCGAAGGCGGCGCCTGCCTCGACAGTCTTGGGGCGGATATTGAAGCGCAGTACCGCGTGATCGGGCACCACATTATTGGCCGCGCCGCCCTCCAGTTTCGCCGGATTGATGGTGAGATCCTCGGTTTCCAGTGCCTTCAGCCGCAAGATCAGATCGGCTGCCGCGACAATCGCGTTGCGCCCCTCGTGCGGATTGCGCCCGGCGTGGGCGGATTTGCCGGCGATAGTGATCGAGTAGTTCCCCGTGCCGCCGCGCTCATGCGCCAGCGTGCCATCGGGCAGCGCGGACGGTTCATAGGTCAGCGCCGCCATCTTGCCTTGCGCAAGCTCGGCGATCAGCCCTGCGCTGGCGAGCGAGCCGGTCTCCTCATCGGAATTGATCAGCACGTCATAGCCGAGGCTCGGTGCACTGGCGCTCGCCTCGAAGGCGAGCAGCGCGTGGAGCATCACCGCGATCCCGCCCTTCATGTCGGCGACCCCGGGCCCGTTCAGCGTCTCGCCATCGAGCCAGGTCTGGCGCTGGAAGGCGTGATCGGCCGGGAATACCGTATCCATATGGCCGGTGAGGAGAATGCGGCGATTGGCTTCGGGCCGCACCCGCACCACCAGATGCTGGCCGTGGGGCTTGTCAAACGCGCTGCCGTCTGCGGCAACCGCGGTCACGGGGGCGGGATCGACCAGCGCAATCGCGCCGGGCAGCGCGCTGAAGGCCCGCGCCAAACCCGCGGCCTGCTCGGCGAGGCCGGCGAGGTTCGCGGTGCCGGTGTTGATCGCGCTCCACGCCTCGACCTGCGCAAGCATGGCTGCGCCGTCGATCGCATTCAGGGTCCCGTCCTCGCTCATGCCACCCCCTCTAGCGGGGCATTCGCGCCAGTCCAACCCGTTGCAATCGGGTGTCCCCTGCGCCATAGGCACCCGCGTCCTCTCCTCCCCAGGCCCGAGCCAACCGACGAGGACACCAATGACTGACATGATCCCCCGCGCCGGAATCGCGATTGACGCGCGGCTGGCAACTTTCCTCGAGACCGAGGTGCTGGGGCCGCTGGGGCGCGATGTGGACGCTTTCTGGCAAGGTTTCGCTGCGTTGCTGGCCGAGTTCGCGCCGCGTAACGCCGCGCTGCTGGCCAAGCGCGAAGACTTGCAGGCGCAGATCGACGAGTGGCACGTTGCACGCGCCGGAAAGCCCCATGATGCGGCGGCTTACAAGGCGTTCCTTACTGAGATCGGCTATCTCGTTCCGGAGCCCGCTGACTTCCAGATCGGCACGCAAAACGTCGATCCCGAGATCGCCACGATGGCCGGGCCGCAGCTGGTGGTGCCGATCCTCAACGCCCGCTTCCTGCTCAACGCCGCCAACGCGCGCTGGGGGAGCCTTTATGATGCGCTCTACGGCACCGATGCACTCGATGCCCCGCCTGCGCGGCCGGGCGGCTATGATGAAGCGCGCGGCGCAGCGGTGATCGTGCGCGGGCGGCAGTTCCTCGATTCCGCTTTCCCCTTGGCGAGCGGCAGCTGGGCGGGCCTCCCCGGGCGCGATGATGTGACGCTTGCCGATCCCGCCCAGTACTTCGGCGAGACCGAGAAGGGCGTGCTGCTTAAAAACAACGGCCTGCATATCGAAATTGTGTTCGATTCGAGCACGCCGGTAGGCGCAACCGACAAGGCCGGGATCGCAGACATCATCGTCGAATCCGCGCTCACCACGATCGCCGATTGCGAGGATTCGGTCGCGGCGGTCGATGCCGGGGACAAGCTGCTGGCCTACACCAACTGGCTCGGCATCATCCGCGGCGATCTGTCTGAAAGTTTCGAGAAAGGCGGCAAGACCCTCACTCGCAAGCTGGCAGGCGACAAGACCTACACCGCCGCCGATGGCACCATGCACACCCTCTCGGGCCGCAGCCTGATGTTCGTGCGCAACGTCGGCCACCTGATGACCAACCCCGCGATCCGCCTCGCTGATGGCTCCGAGGTGCCCGAGGGCATCATGGACGCGGTCTTCACCTCCGCAATCAGCACGCTCGATGTCGAAGGCAAGGGCAAGTTCGGCAACTCGCGCTGCGGCTCGATCTACATCGTGAAGCCCAAGATGCACGGGCCAGAAGAATGTTTCCTAACCAATGACGTGTTCGATGTGGTCGAGGATTTGCTCAAACTCCCGCGCCACACGATCAAGGTCGGCGTGATGGACGAGGAACGCCGCACCAGCGCCAATCTCGCCGCCTGCATTCATGCGGTGAAGGACCGCATCGTGTTCATCAACACCGGCTTCCTCGATCGCACCGGCGACGAAATCCACACCTCGATGCGTGCGGGCCCGATGCTGCGTAAGGGAGCGATGAAGGGCTCGGATTGGCTCAAGGCCTACGAGGCGCGCAATGTCGCGATCGGCCTCCGCCACGGCCTCTCGGGCAAGGCGCAGATCGGCAAGGGCATGTGGGCCGTGCCCGATCTCATGGGGCAGATGATGGTCGAGAAGATCGCCCACCTGCGCGCCGGGGCGAACACCGCCTGGGTGCCGTCCCCCACCGCCGCGACGCTCCATGCGCTGCATTACCATCAGCTCAACGTGTTCGATGTGCAGAAGACGCTGCCCGAACCGATGGGCCTCGACGCGCTGCTCAGCATTCCGCTCGCGCAGGGCGCGAACTGGTCGGAAGCGGAAATCGCCGAGGAGCTCGACAATAATTGTCAGGGCCTGCTCGGCTATGTGGTGCGCTGGGTTGATGCGGGCGTGGGCTGCTCCAAGGTGCCCGACATCAACGACGTCGGCCTGATGGAAGACCGCGCGACCTTGCGCATCTCCTCGCAGCACATCGCCAACTGGCTGCTGCACGGGGTGATCACCGAGGCGCAGGTGCTGGACTCGCTCGCCCGCATGGCCGCCAAGGTCGACGCTCAGAACGCGGGCGACCCGCTCTATGTGCCGCTCACCGGCAACGAGGCAGGCGCGGCGTTCAGCGCGGCGAAGGAACTGATATTCAAGGGGGTGGAGCAGCCGAGCGGCTATACCGAACCGCTGCTGCATGCTTGGCGGTTGCGCAAAAAAGCCAGCTAGGACATTATCTTGACCATGTGGCGCGTCATGGTCCTGCTCTTCGGTTTGTTCACCTTGGCAACCGCTTCGCTGGCGGGTGACGGAGATGTCCAGCGTTCGCCTAATGACACGGGGCCAAGCTCGGCCGGGGCGTTCAACCGCTGGGCGTTTACCTATGCCGGAGACGATCCGGGCTGGCGGGCGAAAGAATACGCGGCCTTTCAGGGCATGCTTCAATCCGAGGGTGTTGCAGGAATTGTCCCGGCTTGGCAGCTTTGGCGGGTGGATGCGCAATATGCCTCGCGTTGCGGCGAGGAGTACTTCGCGATCCCTCCCAAGGACCAATGGCGCGACATCGTTCCCACCTTGCGGCTGCTGCGCGACGAGGTGATTCCGGTGACAGGGCCGCTCGAAGTGGTATCCGGTTGGCGCTCGCCTGCGATCAACACCTGCGTCAACGGCGCGAGCCGGAGCAGGCATCTGGAATTCAAGGCGTTGGATCTGGTGTCGGCCAATCGGCCTGATCGGCGCAAACTTTATGCTGATTTGTGTGCCCTGCAGCGTGCGGCAGGGAGCAAGTCCGCAATGGGGCTGGGCGCCTATTTCGATCCGAGCGACATGTCCCGCAACACCGAAGGTCGGTTCCACATCGATGCGAGCGGATACCGGACCTGGGGCTTCGATTATACCGCCAGGACCAATCCCTGCCCTAAACTCGGCTAACCCAGCGACCGCGCTACCGCCACAAACTCCGCGACGCTGACCGTCTCGGCCCGCCGCGTCTCGTCGATCCCGAGGCTGGCCAGCGCCTCAAGCGCGCCCGGCACGCCCCTCAGGCTCTGGCGCAGCATCTTGCGGCGCTGGCCGAAAGCGGCTTCGGTGAGGCGTTCGAGCATCCGCGCGGAGACACCCTCGGGCATCGCTGCGGGCGTGACGTGCACGATCGCGCTCATCACTTTGGGCGGCGGGGTAAAGGCGCTGCGGTGGACCTTCATCGCAAGGCTTGCCTCGGCGCGCCACTGGGCCAGCACGGCGAGGCGGCCATAGGCGTCGTCATCAGCCTCGGCGACGATCCGGTCGGCGACTTCGCGCTGGAACATCAGCGTGAGCGATTGCCACAGCGGCGGCCACGTCTCACCCGACAGCCAGCGCACGAACAGCGCGGTGCCGACATTGTAAGGCAGGTTCGAGAGCACGTGGAACGGCTGTCCGCCCATCACCGCATTGTGATCGAGCTTGAGCGCATCGCCCTCGATCAGGGTCAGCTGGCCGGGGAAGGCCTCGCCCAGTTCTTCGAGCGCAGGGAGGCAGCGGCGATCCATCTCGATTGCGGTCACCCGCGCGCGCGCGCGCAGCAGCGCCCGCGTCAGTCCGCCGGGACCGGGGCCGACTTCGAGCACTTGCGCGCCCGCCAGATCGCCCGGCAACGCGGCGATGCGGGCGAGCAACTGCTCATCGAGCAGGAAGTTCTGCCCCAGCGCCTTGGACGCCGCGAGCCCGTGGCGCTTGATGACGTCGCGGAGCGGGGGGAGGTCAGCCACGCGCTGCTGCCATCTCAGCCGCCATCATGATCGCGGCGGCCATGGCGCCGGGATCGGCGAGGCCCTTGCCGGCGATATCAAAGGCGGTGCCATGATCGGGCGAGGTGCGGATGACGGACAAGCCGAGCGTGACGTTGACGCCTTCGTCAACTTCGAGCGCCTTCAGCGGGATCAGCGCCTGATCGTGATACATGCACAGCGCCGCGTCATAGCCGCTGCGCGCGCGCGGCATGAACAGCGCGTCGCCGGGGACGGGGCCGAAAGCGTCGATCCCCTCGGCCTGCAAGGCAGCGATGGCAGGGGCGATGATGCGCGCTTCCTCGTCGCCGAACTGGCCGTTTTCGCCCGCGTGCGGATTGAGCGCGGCAATCGCGAGGCGCGGGGCGGCAATGCCGAAATCGCGGTGCAATCCTGCGGCCACGATCCGCGCCTTGTGGATGATGAGATCAGCCGAGAGCAGCCCCGGCACATCGGCCAGCGCGACGTGGACGGTGAGCGGCACGGTGCGCAGGGACGGCCCTGCCAGCATCATCACCGCATCGCGGTAGGGCTTTCCGCAGGCATCGGCGAGAAACTCGGTCTGGCCGGGATAGTCCCAGCCGATCGCGGCGAGCGCGCTCTTGGCGATGGGTGCGGTGACGAGGCCTGCCGCCACGCCCGAAAGCGCGAACCTGGTCGCCCAGCTAAGCGAGGCCAGCGCCAGCTTTGCGCCTTCGGGACTGGGCGCGCCCGGGGTCCAGGGCGCATCGAGCCCCGCCATCACCGGCAGGCCGGCAGCGGACGCGAACAGCGCTTCGGCGGGATCGGCAATCGGGACAATCGGGCAATCCAGCCAGAGCGCCTCGGCCGCGGCGCGAAGCACGGCTGGTCCGCCAACCACAAAGGCCGGCGGCGCGCGGCGCTCGGCCCGAAGCCGCAGCCATGCGCCTAGAATCACCTCGGGGCCGATGCCCGCCGGATCGCCTAACGCAATGGCAAGGGGTGCAGAGGCAGGGTTCAATTGTACTCGATATAGGCGTCGTTGCGCAGGTCGCGCAGATAGCGCTGGGCGCGCTTGTTGACGCGCTCCTGCTCGATCTGGTCCATCACCGCGGCAAAGGTCGGCGCGCCCGAATCCGCAGGATCGTCGCGCCCGCACAGCATCAGCACCCGCACGCCTTCCTGCACGCCGCCGAACAGCGGAGTGGTCTGGCCGATCTGCAGGTTGAGGATGATCGCACGCAGCTGCTCGGGCAAATTGGCGGCCTTGATCTGGTCGTTCGAGACGACCTGCGCGCCGACGGCTGCTGCGCCGGTCTCGACATTGCTGCAGCCGCGCAGGCCCTCGACATAGGCGCCGAACTGTTCGACCTTGGCCGCCGCTGCGGTTTCCGACACGCCGGCCGGGAAGCTGATCGAGATCTGCTTGAGGCTCAGCATCGCCTCGTTGGGATCGGCCATCAGCACCTGACGCTTGTTGATGAGGTAGACGATCGAGAAGCCGCCCGGAATTTCGATCGGGCCGTTCAATTGCCCCGGCTGCATTTCGCGCGCCACGGCCGCGATCTGCGGCGGGAGCTGGCCGAGGCGCACCCAGCCCAGATCGCCGCCAACCACCGCTGTGGTCGCTTCGGAGAACTGGCGGGCATAGGCGACAAAGCTGCCGCCCTGCTGCAGCTGCTCGATGATCGCCTGCGCGTTCTTCAGCACCGCCGCGCGGTTTTCGGTGGTGGCCGAGAGGTAGATCTCGCCGAGCCGGTATTCGTCGGTGCCCTTGGCCTCGTTCATGCGCTTGAGCACGTCATTGACCTCGTCAGCCGAGACGTTGACGAAGGGCATGATGTTGCGGCGAAGGAGATTTTCCCACGCCTGTTCGCCTTCGATCTGGCGCTTGAGCGAAGTGGGCGAGGAGCCGATGGAGAGCAGATATTCGTCCATCTTCTTGGGCTCGCTGCCGAAGTTCTGCGCGGCCAGCTGCTGGTAGGTCTGTTCCACCTCTTCGGTGGTCACCTTGAGTTCGGCGGCCTCGGCAGCCTGGACCTTCAATGTCTCGTCGATCAGGTTGCGCAGCACCTGCACGCGCAGGCGCAGCAGTTCTTCCTCGGCCACCGGCGTCTCGGAAGAGGCGGTGACCAGCGCGACGCGCTGATCGATGTCGGTGCCGGTGATGACATAACCATTGACCACCGCGGTCGCCGTGCGGCGATCGGGATCCGTCTTGCCGAAGATGGTAATATCCTCGGGTAGGCCAAAGGGATTCTCGGCGGTCGGCACCGCGACCGTCTGGGCGGCGACCGGCATGATGGCGAGGCCGAGCAGCCCGGCGGCGACCAGCGCGGTTCTGGTTTTGGCCAGCAGACCCTTGGAAAACAGCTTCACACTCACTCGTATAATCCCGCTTTGTGGCCCGCCTTGTGGCCAAGAAATCCTGCGTGACCCCTCACGCAATATCCGCCGTTGCAATCCGCCGGCTGAATGGAAGCTGAGTCCCGCCCGGTCATCCGGTTGCGAGGCCTGCGGCCTGATGGCGTGCCCTTTAGACGGGTTTTGCCGCCCTGCCAATTCGTGCGGGTATTTCGTGCGGGCAATTTTGCGGCATCACCGGAAGCCGAGATTGCGCAGGGAGAAGAACAATTGGAACGTGTTGCCGCGCCGCGCGTCGCCCGCGTCGATGAAGTCGCGCCGCCAGGTTGCGCCGAGCTCGATGCAGTCGTCCTGATAGGACACGCCGAGGCGGGTGCGGATCGGCTCGAACCCGTCGGGCTGGAACACCGGGTCTTCGGCCGCATCGGTAAGGTTGAATACGCCCGAGCCGAACACCGACCAGCGCCGCCCGAGCGCGATACGGGCCGCAGCGCGCAGTTCCTCGCGGTCGCGCAGGTCTTCCACGGTCTGGATGTCGCGGTTCAAACGCAGGTAGCCCACTTCGATATAGGTGCGGCGCGAGCCGATCGATGCGTCGATCTCGTTGCGGCGGATCGCCAGATTGTCCTTGTCGAGCCGGAAGCGGTGCGTGACATTGAGGAAATCGCGGAATCTGATCTGGGTGCGCCCCACGAAGTCCGAAACCTGGTCGGACAGGCCGGTGCCGGGCGGGAAGATCTGTTCGCTTGGATCATCGAAGCGGTAGGACTGGCCAATCGTGGTCGAGACTTTCCAGCCCGGGCGCAGCAATTCCCAATCCACCCCCCAAGTGATGCGGGTGCCGTCTTCGACGCGGTCATAGCCGGGGAAGCGGTTCAATGCGAAGAGGTTCGAATCCTCAAGATCGATCGCGCGCGAGTCCTCGTTGGGGACATCGAGATTGCGCAGTTTGGGGCTGGCGACGAGCTGCAGACGCGGCTTCAGCACCTGTGTCCCGCCGAAAATCTCGCCCACAAACGGCCATTCGATATCGATCGCCGCGGTGGCGATGCCGCGCGCGGTCCAGCCGTCGGTGCCGCGATAGCTCGGGGTGGTGGTGGCAAGGATGTTGTCGGTATGGTAGATGTCTCCGCGCACCAGCGCGGTCAGCGTCACCACCTGACCGAGGCCGGTCATCCGCCGCAAATCCCACTTCGCTCCGGCAAAGGCGCGCTGGGTGTCCTGGCCGTCATTGCGCAGCAGCGCGAGGCTGTTGAGCTGCACTTCGATATTGCCGCCCAGCACCGGATCGGCGAGCCGCTGGCGGAAATCGAGCGCGGGCAGGGCGAGCGGGATCTGGCCTTGCTGGGCATTGATGCGCAGCGTCTGCGTCGCCCAGCCGGCCAGCGAGAAATAGGAATTCTCGTTGATTCGCTCGAGATTGATGGTCGAGCGCAACCGGTCATCGCGGCTGAGATCGTAGCGGCGCAGGAAGGTGCGGTCGCTGGCGAGGCGGACCGAGGTTGTCAGGCTCCATTCGGGCGAGAACTGGAACCGGCCATTGCCCTCGAGATAGCCGCGCGGATCGCTTTGAAAGCTCTGGCCGCCGGTGAAGTCGGTCAGGCGATCGCTGGCGGTGAAATAGCCGGTGATCTGATAGGCGCCGAGGTCTGTGAGGTGCCGCCACTTCGCGCTCGCCATCGGTGCCACGTTGGAGAACACATAGGCCCCCAGCGTCAGATCGCGGTTGTCGGCCAGACGCCAGTAATATTCGCCGCTGACCTCGAGCCCGTTGACCTGGCTGATGCGCAGATCGGGGACGAGAAAGCCGCTCTCGGCACCGCCGTCGGTGCGCAAGGCGAGGCCGGGAAGCGGGAGGATGCGCGCGCCGAACAGTTCCAGCATCGCGCCCTCGAACCGCACGCGCTGGGCTTTCTGGTCGAAGGTCACGCGGTCGGCGGTGACGCGCCAGCTCGGATCCTTGGGGCAGCCTTCGGTATCGCCGACAGCGCAGGCGGTGTAGGCCGCATCGGTGAGCACTGTGACGCCACTCTCGCCGGTTTCGGCCGAGCGGGCGGCGAGCCGTCCGCCGGCGCGCAGGGCAATCAGCAGCTCGGCCATGGCACCGGCCTCGAAGGTCTCGGTCAGTTCGACCTGATCGGTGAACAGCTGGTTGCCCGCATCATCGACCAGCCGGATGTTGCCGGTGGCGATGATCTTGCCGGTCTTGCGGTCCCAGGTGACTTCATCGGCGCGCACCGAGCGGTCTTCCGAACGCAGGATCACTTTGCCGCGCGCGGTGACGATATCGGTGTCGCTGTTGTAGGCGAGTTCGCGCGCTTCGAAATCGATCTTGCGGGGGGCAGGCGCGGGCGTAGCGGCGAGATCTTCTAACGGGGGCGGCGACTGCTCCTGCGCAGCGAGCGCGGCGGGCGCGGCGAGCAGCACCAGAGCCAGAACCAGACGCGAAGAAGGGCCCCGCGCCGGGAAGCGCAAGGCGTGGCGCGCAGTGCTGCGCGAACCCTCTGGCGAACCTCCCGACATGGCCTTGCCTATTGCACCGCTCGCGCCTAATCGCAATCGCGTTTGCGGCCTTGTGCGCGCCCTTGTCGGTGAGCGCGGGTTGCGCTCTGTCAGCGCCCGGTCGGCCCTTCCGTCTGGCCGTCGTGCAGCCCCATTCTTGCGGAGACCCCATGCAGATTCTCTTTACCGCCACGCCCCCCGCTGATGTCCGCCTGCATGCCCGGGTGGTGAACCAGGGCGCGGCGTTGACCGGGCTCGATAAGGCGCTGGTCGAGGGTACGGCAGCCGCGCGGTTTTCGGGGCGCGTGGGGCAGGTGTTCGAGGGCTTTGCCACGGTTGACGGCACACTGCGCCGCATCGCGCTTGCAGGCGCGGGCGAGGCGGGGGCGGGCGAGCGCAAGCTCCATCTTGAACGCGCCGGCGCGGCGCTGACGGCGAAATATCTGGTCTCGGGCGAGACCGCGATGGTGCTCGACCTGTCGGCCGCGGGGCTTTCGGCCGATGATGTGGCTGCGGTGCTGCTCGGCCTGCGCCTGCGCGGCTGGCGGCACGACAAGTATCGCACGCGGCTTTCGGCCGACAAACGCCCGTCGCTCACCACCGTCCATGTCACCGGCGCGCCCGAGGGCAGCGAGGCGGCCTGGGGGCGCGAGGCGGCGCTCGCCAAGGGGGTCGAATTCACCCGGATGCTGGTGACCGAGCCTGCCAACATCATCTATCCCGCCAGCTTCGTTGCGGCCTGCGAGGAAGCCTTCATCGGCGCCGGCGTCGAGATCACTGTGCTGGGCGAGCCCGAGATGGAAGCGCTCGGCATGGGCGCGCTCTTGGGCGTGGGCATGGGTTCGGAGCGCGAATCGAAGCTGCTTGCGATCCGCTGGAACGGCGGCGCGGCGGGTGACAAGCCGACCGTGCTGGTCGGCAAGGGCGTCACCTTCGACACCGGCGGCATTTCCTTGAAGCCGCCGCCGGGCATGGAAGACATGAAGTGGGACATGGGCGGCGCAGGCGCGGTGGCTGGCGCAATGCTGGCGATGGCCACGCGCAAGGCCAAGGCCAATGTCATCGGCGTGATGGGACTGGTCGAGAACATGCCCGACGGCAAGGCGCAGCGCCCCGGCGATATCGTCACCACCATGAGCGGCCAGACGGTTGAGGTGCTAAACACCGACGCCGAAGGGCGGCTGGTGCTGTGCGATGTGCTCCATTGGGCACAGGAACATTATGACGCGGCCCGGATCGTCGATCTCGCCACACTGACGGGTGCGATGATCATCAGCCTCGGCAATGAATATGGCGGGATGTTCGCCAATGACGATACGCTGGCAGCCCAGCTGGCCGCGGCGGGCCTCGCCAGCGGCGACAAGCTGTGGCGGATGCCGCTGGGGCACAATTACGACAAGATGATCGATTCGCCCGTCGCCGACATCAAGAACGTCGGCCCGCGCGAGGCCGGCTCGATCACTGCGGCGCAATTCATCCAGCGCTTCATCAAATCCGGCACGCCCTGGGCACACCTCGACATCGCCGGGATGGTGTGGGCCGCCAAGCCCGGCCACAGCTGGGACAAGGGCGCGACTGGATATGGTGTGCGCCTGCTCGACCAGTTCGTACGGGATGTGGTGGAAGGCTAAGAGACCCGCCTCATGCCGAAAATGAGGCGTAAATCCGATCTGCCGACCAAGACCTGCCTCGGCTGCGGCCTCCCCTTCGCATGGCGCAAGAAGTGGGAGCGTGACTGGGACAATGTGAAGTATTGTTCCGATCGGTGTCGCAGGAGCAAGCCTCCTGTCCTCAAGTAGCGAAGCGGTAGGACGACAAGGACTCCTATGAAGATCGATTTCTGGCAGGTCACTGATGATCCGGTCGAAAAGGTCGTGACGCTGATCGCCAAGCGGGTGCTGGGTGAAGGCGAACGCTTGCTGGTGGTGAGTGAGAATGCCGAACAACGCGCCGCAATCGCCCGCGAGCTGTGGCAGGCGGGGGCGGAGAGCCTTCTGGCCAATGGCGAGGCCGACGCGCCCGGGGCCGAGCGCCAGCCGATCCTGCTATCGGCCGAGCTCGCCCCGCTCAACAGCGCGGCCCACGTGATCCTTGCCGACGGCGCGTTCCGGGCAAGCGAAGGGTTTGCCCGCGTGTTTCTGTTGTTCCCTCCGGACGCCGCGTCAGCCGCGCGGGTGGCATGGCGCGCGCTTGATGGGCGCGAGGATGTCACCCGCACCTATTTTGCGCAGGAAGACGGCAAGTGGGTCAAGAAAGGCTGAAGGCTTGCGGCTGGCGCTGTGATGGGTGATGCTGGGCGCGGCATGAGATGGGGAGATGGGGTGATGCGGCTTGCGGCACTGATCTGGGTCAGCGGCACGGCATTGATGCTGGCGGCTTGCGGCTCGGAAACATCGGGCAAGTTCACCACCAAGGATGGCGAGAACGCCGAATACACTATCGACAAGGAATCGGGCGAGACCAGCATGACGGTCAAGGGGCCCGAAGGCACCGCCACCTTGCGCTCGGGCGCCGAGGTGCCGGTCAGCCTGCCGGGCGGCTTCACGCTCTATCCCGGCGCCAAGGTCGTCACCAACACCGTCGTCCAGCAGGCCGATGGGCAAGGCACGATGGTGATGTTCGAAACTGACGCTGCGCCGAACAAGGTGGTCACCCATTATCGCGAGCAGGCCAAGACGGCCGGGTTCGATATCCAGCTGGAAATGACCACCAATGGCACAATGATGATCGGTGGCGAGCGCAAGGATGGCTCGACCTTGTCGGTCACCGCCAGCCCGGGCAAGGGCAGCGCGACCACCGGCCAGCTGATTATCGGCAGCAAGACCGGCGGCTGATACCGGCGCGCGGGCCTATCCCTCGCCGAGCACGATATCCCAGCGATAGCGGTCCGTCGCCTGCAGCGCGGCCATTGCCGTCACGGCATCCTCGCCGAGCTGATTGTAAAGCTGGTCGGCGCTGTTGGTGGCGTGATCCTCGCTGAAATACATTTGCGTGATCAGCCGCTGGTGCCGTCCCTTGATGTCGAAATGGATGTGCGGCGTGCGGTGCCCGATCGGACTGTCATAGCCCGAAGGCTTGATCGTGATGATCCGCCATTCGCCGCTTGGCCCCGTCATCAGCGTGGCGAAGCCCTGGAAATTGGGATCGAGCGGCGCGGTGGCGATATCGCCGGGATGGGCGTAGCGGCCGGCGGCATTGCATTGCCACAGTTCCAGCTCGGCGCCGCCCACCGGATTGCCCTTGCGGTCAAGCACGCGGCCGGTGACTTCGATCACCCGCCCCAACGCGCGGCCCGAGTTGCCCTTGATCATGGTCATGTCGAAATCGTCGTCGCCGGGTCGTAGGACCGGGTAGAACGGGCCGAGCGGTCCGCCCGCCGTTTCCGCTGGTACCGCCGCACGTGCGATGCCACCAGTGGCGATGAGCCCGGCGGCTGTCAGCGCTGCTCCGGCAAAGCGGCGCCGCGAAAGCGTGTGATCGTGATCCATGTTGTTTCCCCGGCTCCCAGTCAGGCCTGGAGCCTATCACAACCGCGACGCGCACGATACGCCGGCCTGCCGGGCTTGCGCGCGCAATGCTTGCCATTTTACAGCGCAGCATCTACGGGCGCGGCCAATATCCCGACATAAAAAGACGTCCACAGGAGCATACTCATGGCGGTTACCCGCACCTTTTCGATCATCAAGCCCGATGCCACCCGTCGCAACCTCACCGGCGCGGTCACCAAGATGCTGGAAGACGCCGGTCTGCGCGTCGTCGCCAGCAAGCGCATCCACATGAGCCGCGAACAGGCCGAAGGCTTCTACGGCGTGCACCGCGAGCGTCCCTTCTTCGGTGAACTCGTCGATTTCATGATGAGCGAGCCGGTGGTGGTGCAGGTGCTCGAAGGCGAAGACGCTGTCACCCGCAACCGCGACATCATGGGCGCGACCAACCCGGCCGACGCTGCGCCGGGCACGATCCGCAAGGAACTGGCTGTGTCGATCGGTGAAAACACCGTCCACGGTTCGGACTCGGAAGAAAACGCCGCGATCGAAATCGCCTTCTTCTTCAAGCCGGAAGAAATCGTCGGCTGATTTTTGACGCCCGATGAAATGCTAGAGGGCCGTCCTGCAAGGGGCGGCCCTTTTGCTTTGTCTGCGCTACCCCGCCTCGGCAAAGCGCGCCAGTTGCGCGGCGTGGGCGTGGTGGTGTCCATCTGCGCTCGCCGCCATCACCCGCCGCATCGAAGCCAGCGCCGCATCTGAAAGCGCAAGGCCGAGCGCGGCATAGCAGCGCGCGATGGCGCCTTCCCAATCGGCATTGATCTCGTCGAAGGTCAGCCGCGCGACCGGTCCCTGCCACCCGGAAAGTGCGGCCGCGATGCGCTTCTCGCGCAGGGCAATCTTATGCTGCCAGCGCGCGGTAATCGCCGCTATGTCGCAGCTGTCCGATTGCACCGCCATCTGGTTGGCAGCGAGGCTGACCGCGCTTTTGAGCACCGCCTCTTGCTCGCGCTGGGCCAGCACCAGCCGGGCATCGGGAAACAGCGCCAACAGTGTGTCGAGATCCTCGGCAAAGGCGGGCACCTTCATCACCCGCGGCTTGTCGGCCAGACCGCGCGTGGCGGCGTCGGTTTTGAGGATACGGGCGAATTCGCGGTAAATGGGCGCAGACCCGCGCGCCTCGCTCCACGCCGAAAAAGCCGGGATGTGCCACTGCGATTCGTAGATCGAATGGTGGAGCGCGGCCGAAATCCACGCCAGCTCCTCCTCGACCCCGCCGGGCGTCATCGGATGGATCGACTGCATCCACGGATTGAGCGCAGCCAGCATCGCCAGTTCGACCGCGCTCACCACGCGGCTCATCCCGAAGCGCGCCCACAGTCCTTGGGGCACGGGATGATAGGCATCGCAATAGCGGGTGTGCGAGAAGGCCGGATCGGCAGCAAGCAGCTTGTGGATGCGGGTGGTGCCGGAGCGCATATGGCCGATAACGATAAGCGGCGGGGCAAGCGGGGTTACGAGCAATCCGGGCTGCTCAAGCCACAGCGCGCCGAACGCCAGCCGGTTCTTCACCTGACGCGACAACTGGCCCCACGCCATCGCGCGGCCCAGCGGATTGAGATCGGCTTCGGCCTCGACGGCCGCGATCATTCGCGTCAGCCGCTCGCGGAAGTCAGCGACGTCCTCTTCACAGCGTCCGCCATGTTCCACCGCTTCGGCCTGCGCGCCATAGGGCTTGGCGGCGAGCGCCCACAGCGCCTCGGGGTCAAGATCGGGCGGAGGCAACCAGCCCTTGTCCCAGGCCCTGCCCAGAAAATCATTGGCCCGCTGCGCGAGCGGCCCGCGCGCCAGCGGATGATCCCTCACCGGAGCCATCAAAACGCGTCCGCGATGTCCATGAACCGCGTCAGCCGCTTGGGCGCGACGCTGCGCCAGCTGCGCTGGAGCCACGCGCTCACCTCGTCCCAGTCGAGACCGGGACGATCCAGCACAAGGCCGACCCAGCCGCTCGCGCCGTAGAAGGCGGGCTTGAAATAGGTCTCGGGCTGATCTTCGACGAGGCTCATCAGCTCGTCCATCCCGCTGGTCTTGACCAGCAGCGCGATGCGTTCGTGACCGTGCGGGCGGTCGGAGAAATAGGCGAAATACTTGCCCGATTTGCTCTCACCGACACGGAAACCGGCCGAACCGAAGCTTTCCTGCTCGCAGGTTTCAGGCAGGGCAAGGGCGCGGGCGCGCAGCTCGGCCAGCAGCCAATCGCGATTGCGCCAGCGCGAGACATAATCGGCCACCGCGCGCGGGAACAGCTGGTGTTCGGCGAGCCGCACCCGCTCTGCCAGGGTGGCGGGGGTGTCGCCGGGCGCGATGGCGACGCGGGCCTGCGCCAGCACCTCGCCCGCGTCGAGCTCGGGCGTGACCAGATGCACGCTTGCGCCCGCATGGCTGTCGTCCGCTGCGATGGCGCGGGCGAAGGTATCGAGGCCCTTGTATTTGGGCAGCAGCGAAGGGTGGATGTTGAGCAGCCGGCCTGCCCAGCGCTCGACAAACCCGTCCGAGAGGATGCGCATATAGCCCGCGAGCACGATGGTTTCTGCGCCCGCTGCCTGCACTGCGGCTTCCATCACCGCGTCATGCGCCTCGCGGGTCATTCCCTTGTGCGCGTGGGCGAAGGTCGGCACGCCTTCCAGTGCGGCCAGTGCGAGGCCGGGGGCGGCAGGATCATTGCTGGCGACCAGCACGACCTCGAAGGGCGCATTATCGATCCGGCTGGCATAGAGCAGCGCGGCCATATTGGTGCCCGCTCCGGAAATGAGAATGGCGATGCGGGCCTTTTCAGCCAAGATGGGTCGCGCTCCAGTCGCTCTTGGCCGACCATGTCTCGGTGCTGCCGCGCACGGTGCAGCCCTTCTCGCCCGCTTCGATCCGGCCGACGGTGACCACGGTCTCGCCCGCGGCTTCGAGCTGTGCGGTCACATCGGCAACCTTGTCTGCCGCGACCGCCAGCACCATGCCGACCCCGCAGTTGAAGGTGCGCGCCATTTCCTCGGGCTCGATAGCCCCTTGCGCCTGCAGGAAGGCCATCAGGCGCGGCTGGGGCCACAGATCGGCATCGACATGGGCGTGCGCGCCATCGGGCAGAATGCGCGGGATATTCTCGAGCAGGCCCCCGCCGGTGATGTGCGCGAGCGCATTGATCTGGCCTGCCCGGATCAGCGGCAAGAGGCTCGCGACATAGATGCGGGTGGGTGCGATCAGCGCATCGATCAGCAATTGTTCCTGATCGAACAGGGCGGGGCGATTGAGTTTCCAGCCCTTGTCCGCCGCCAACCGGCGCACCAGCGAATAGCCGTTGGAGTGGACGCCGCTCGACGCCAGCCCCAGCAGCACATCGCCCGGTGCGACCTTGTCGCCGGTGAGCTGCTCGCCGCGTTCGACCGCGCCGACGCAGAAGCCGGCAAGGTCATAATCGCCCGGCGCATACATCCCCGGCATTTCCGCCGTCTCGCCGCCGATCAGCGCGCAACCGGCGATCTTGCAGCCTTCCGCAATGCCCGCGATCACGCGCTCGGCGACGCCGTTCTCGAGCTTGCCAGTGGCGAAATAGTCGAGGAAGAACAAAGGTTCGGCGCCCTGCACGATGAGGTCGTTGACGCACATGGCGACCAGATCGATGCCGACGGCGTCGTGCCGGTCATGCTCGATCGCGAGCTTCAGCTTGGTGCCGACACCATCATTGGCGGCGACCAGCAGCGGATCGCTATATCCGGCCGCTTTGGGATCGAAGAAGCCGCCGAAACCGCCGAGCTCGCTGGTCGCGCCCGGGCGCGCGGTGGCCTTCGCCAGCGGGGCGATGGCCCTGACCAGCGCATTGCCCGCAGCAATCGACACGCCGGCATCGGCATAGGTGTAGCCCGAGCCTTGCGGCGGGCTGCTCTCGTTTGTCCCCGAAGTCATGCGCAGTTCCATAGCCTTTCGCGCTTGGAATTCCACTCGCCTTTGGGCAAAAGGCGCGCGATTTCCCCGATGAGCGTGTCTCTTTGCCTCCCCGGCCGCGGTGCCGCCCTTTCTCGCCCGGTGCTGCGCGGTGTGGGCGGGGCTGCGCTGGCACTGGCGCTGCTCGGGGGCGGCTATGCGCTGGTGGCGCAGGTCGCAGGCGAGCGCGGGATCGCGCCAACGGCGGCGAGCGCGGATATCGAGGTCAAGGGCATCAGTGTCGATGTTACCGCCGACAGCGCCGAGAAGGCCCGCGCCAAGGGCTGGCGCGAGGCGCAGCGCAAGGCGTGGGAGAAGATCAAGGGGCCCAAGCTTGCCGAAGGGCAGCTCGATGGCCTCGTCTCGGCGATCGTGATCGAGCGCGAGCGGCTGGGTCCGCGGCGCTATATCGCCACGCTTGGCGTGGTGTTCGATCGCCAGCGTGCGAGCGGCTATCTCGGCGGCGGCGAGCAGGCGGCGCGCTCGGCGCCGATGCTGCTGATCCCGGTCGAGGCGAGCGGCGGGACCTATACCACCTTTGAACAGCGTAACGCCTGGCAGCGCGCCTGGGCCGAGTTCAACCCGGGAACGAGCCGGATCAACTATGTCCGCCTGAGCGGGGCAGGGGACGATTCGCTGATGATCAATTTCGGTCAGGCCGGGCGCCGCAGCCGCACATGGTGGCGCAGCACGCTCGACCAATATGGCGCCTCGGACGCGCTGATGGCGTTTGCGCGGCTCGATCACCAGTTTCCCGGCGGGCCGGTGAACGGCACCTTCACCGCGCGCTACGGCCCAGACAGCCGCCCGCTTGAAAGCTTCAGCCTGAAAGCCGCCGGGCCCGACGAGCTTCCGGCGATGCTGGCCAAGGCGGTCGACCGGATGGACGCAATCTTTGCGAGCGCGCTTGCCGGCGGCAAGCTGCAGCCTGATCCGACCTTGCGGATCGGCGGGACCGGCGAGATCGACCCGGCGATTGCGCGCCTGATCGAGATCGGCCGTGCGGCGCGGTCGCGTGTCGCCGCGCAAGCGGCTGCCGCCGCCGGTATTGCGCCCGAGGTCGAAGCGCAGCCGGTCGCGGGCGCCGAACCGGGCGAAGCGGCGGTGCGTTCCATTGTCGTGCAGTTCGCCACCCCCGATGCGGCCGCCTTTGACGGTGCCTTGGGCGCGGTGCGCGGCGCTGGCGGGGTGCGCGGCGTGGGTGTTACCAGCACCGCGATCGGCGGCACCTCGGTGATGAGCGTGAGCTTCGCAGGCTCGCTCGAGGAACTCGCCGCCGCGCTCGAAGCCCGCGGATTTACAGTGCTGCGGGGGGCAAACGCGCTCGCCGTCAGCCGCTGACCGGCATGGCAGGCCAGCGCGCATGAGCCCCTCCTTACCCTCCCAGATCGCGCTGCCGCTCTCGTCTGGCGCTCCGGCCGAGGCGCGGCGCATCGTCGTCGGCCAAGCCAATGCGCCGGTGATCGAGGCGCTTCAGGACCCTGCACGCTGGCCCTTTCACGTCGCGGTGCTGACCGGCCCGCCGCGTTCGGGCAAGACGCTGCTGGCGCGTTGGGCACAGGGGTTGGTTGGCCCCGAGCAGCTCGATCTGATCGACAATGCCGAGACCTGCGACGAGACCGACCTGTTCCACCGCTGGAACGCGGTGCAGCAAGGCGGCCCGCGCGAAGGCTCGGCGCTGCTGATCGTCGCCAATGCCGATCCCGAGCAAGGCGGCTGGCGCATCGCGCTGCCCGATCTCGCCTCGCGCATCGGCGGTTCGCTGCAACTGGCGATTGGCGCGCCCGATGATGCGATGGTGGCCGATCTGATCCATGCGCTCGCCGAGCAGCGCGGCCTTAGCCTGCCCGAGGGCGCGGCCGAATATCTCGTCCCGCGCACCACCCGCAGCTTTGCCGCGATCGAGGCATTGGTGGCGACAATTGACCGGATTTCCCTTGAACGTCAGTTGCCTGCCACCATGTCGGTGTGGCGCGCCGCGCTCGAAGCCCTGCATGGCCCCGAGCAGCAGCGCTTGTTCTAGGCGGGCGAGTTGCATCGTGCGCGGTTTGGTGGGAATGATGGTGCCATGTTCGAGCCATTGATCAGCTATCTGGACTCGGTCCGCGCGCGTGATCCTGCACCGCGTTCTCGCTGGGAGATCCTGCTCTACCCCGGTGTCTTGGCGCTGGGACTTCACCGCATCGCGCATTGGCTGTTCGAGGCGAAGCTCTATTTCCTCGCGCGCTTCGTGAACCATTTCTCGCGGCTCTTGACCGCGATCGACATTCACCCCGGCGCCACCATCGGGAAGAATTTCTTCATCGACCACGGCTTTACCGTGATCGGCGAGACGGCGGAGATCGGCGATAATGTCACGATCTATCAATGCGTCACGCTGGGCGGGACCAACCCCGCCAATGGCAAGGGCGGCAAGCGCCATCCGACGCTGCGCGACAATGTGATCATCGGTTCGGGCGCCCAGATTATCGGCCCGATCGTGGTCGGCGAGCGTGCGCGGGTCGGGGCCAATGCGGTCGTCACCGAGGATGTGCCCGCCGGCGCGACCATGATCGGTCTCAAGGCCCGCTCGACGCTGGTGCCGGCCGAGGAGTGGATCAAGGAATTCATCCCCTATGGCACGCCTTGCGATGATCCGCCCTGCGATGACAAGGGCCGCCCGCGCCGCGATTGCATCGAAAAGCTCGAGTCCGAAGTGAGTGCTCTGCGCGAGGAACTGGCAGCGGTGAAGGCGCTCATGGCCGAGCGCGAGGCGCCGGTCGCCGCAGTGCGCGCGCGCAAGAGCGGCACCAAGGATTGAGCGGGGCGGCGCGTTGAAGTCAGGTGTGCCCACACCCGGCCTTGCCGCCGGACAGGTGGTGGCCTTTCCCAGCCGCGGCGCCGAGCAGGTCGGCTTCGAACGCGCCGAATTGCAGCGGATACTCGATCTTTACGGGCGGATGGTCGCGGCTGGCGAATGGCGCGACTACGCGATGGATTTCGATCGCCACGCCGCCACCTTCGCCGCTTTCCGCCGCACGGCCGAGAAGCCGCAGGCGCGGGTGGAGAAGCGCCCGGCGTTCAGATCAAAACAGGGGATGTGGACGCTGTTCGGCGAACACGGCCAGGTGCTCAAGCGCGGCCATGACCTCGCAGGCGTCCTCGCCCCGATGGAACGGCGGCTGCTGAAGGCGGTCGACTGAACGCGCGCCAAAGCAAAGGCCCGCCCCCTTGCGGAGACGGGCCGTGTTGCATTGCGTTAAAGCAGATCAGCCGCGCGCGCTGGCAGGCCCGGTGCCGGTGACCTTCTGCATCGCCTTGAGGATATTGCCCGATTGCTCGCTGCCCGATTGCGGGGCGGTGAGGTTGGTGAAGGCGTTGATCTCTTCCCAGTGTGCGGCAAAGCCTTCGACTGTGCGCTCGCCTTCCGGCAGCCACACGGCGTCGTTCATCACCGTCCACGAGGAGTGGAAGCCGCCCGCGCCCGCGCCAACGATGGCGTTGGTCGGCGCGTCTTCGCTGACGAGGAACAGCGCGGCCGGGACCACGTTTTCCGGCGCGAACAGCTTGAAGGCTTCTTCGGGGAACAGATCTTCGGTCATGCGGGTGCCCGCGACCGGCGACAGCGTGTTGCAGCGAATATTGTACTTCGCGCCTTCAAGCTGGAGCGTCTTGGTGAGCCCGGCAAGGCCGAGCTTGGCCGCGCCGTAATTGGCCTGGCCGAAATTGCCGAACAGGCCGGTCGAGGACGCGGTCATCAGGATGCGGCCGTAGCCCTGCTCGCGCATGGTTTCCCAGCACGCCTTGGTGGCGAAGGCCGAGCCGGTGAGGTGCACATTGACCACGAATTCGAAGTCGGCTGGCTCCATCTTTATGAAGGTCTTGTCGCGCAGCACCCCTGCGTTGTTGATCAGCACATGGACGCCGCCCCACTTTTGCTTGGCGTCGGCGACCATCTTTTCCATCTGCTCGTATTCGGTGACGCTGGCGCCGTTGGCGATCGCCTCGCCGCCCATGGCCTCGATTTCGGCGACGACCTGCGCGGCGGCGTCCGAGGTGCCGGTGCCATCGCGCGAGCCGCCGAGGTCATTGACGACGACCTTGGCGCCGCGGCGGGCGAGTTCGAGCGCATAGGCCCTGCCGAGCCCGCCGCCGGCACCGGTGACGATGGCGACCTTGTCCTTGAAGCTGATGGTCATGGGTGTTCTCCTGTCGTTGGCTCGCGGCGCGGTTTACGCCTGCGTAAAGCGATTTTGCGGGCGTTGCGTGGCATTTTCGTGAGCACCTTGCAACAGCCTAACTGCGAGGGGAGCGTTGCCGTAGGGTCAGGCGGCGCGCCCGAGGCCGACCAGCGCCGGAATCAGGCCTTCAAACGAATCGATCACTGCGTCTGCGCCCAGATCATGCGGGGGCATATCGCAATAGCCATAGGCTGCTGCGACCACCGGAACGCCCGCGGATTTGGCGGCGCGTACGTCATAGGTCGAATCGCCGATGAACACGAACCGGCCGCCGCCTGTGGCCGCGCGTGCGGCGATGACGGGGGCGGGGTGGGGCTTGGCGAGGAACTGGCCGTCCTCGCCCTTGCCCATCGAATCGCCGCCGATCACGGTTTCGAAGGCGCCGATCAGATCGAGCTGGGTGAGGACATTGCGGGCAAAGGCCTCGAACTTGTTGGTCACCACCGCCATCCGCACGCCCCTGGCGGCCAATTGGGCCAGCACCTCGCGCACGCCGGGATAGGGCGCAGTGTGGACCGCATTGTGATCCTCGTAATAGCCCAGCATCGCCTTGTAGAGCCGCTTGAAGTCGTCCTCGGGCAATCCGCCCTGTGCCTCGACCGAACGGGCAAGCATGATCTTGGCCCCGCCGCCGATCAGGTCTTTCGAGCTTTCGACCGAGACCTCGGCAAACCCGCCGAGCACCAGCGCATGGTTCACCGCCGCGCCCAGATCGCGGAAGGTATCGAGCAGCGTGCCGTCAAGATCGAAGCCGATCGCGTCAAAGGGGATGTCGTTCATGCGCGCGGCGTGGCGGATGCTTCTTCAAACCGCAAGTATTTGCTGGCAAGCGCGGCTTAACTTACAGGGGCTTTGATGACCGATACGACCACTCCCTTCGCCGCCATCATCCTTGCCGCCGGCAAGGGCACGCGCATGAAGAGCGATCTGCACAAGGTGCTGCACCCGATTGCGGGCAGGCCGATGCTCGAACACCTGATGGCGAGCGTGGCAGAACTCGGGCCGGAGCGGACGGCGGTTGTGGTTGGCGCAGGGCGCGAGCAGATCGAAGCGGCGGTGGGCACGCGTGCGGCGACCTGTCTGCAGGAGCCCCAACTCGGCACCGGCCATGCCGTAGCGCAGGCCGAGGGCGCGCTGGCAGGCTTCGCGGGCGAGGTGCTGGTGCTCTATGGTGATGTGCCCTTCGTGAAAGCGGCGACGATGCGCGCCATGCTCGAACGGCTGCACGGACCGGATGCCCCCGCCGCAGTCGTGCTCGGGTTCGAGCCGGAAGATCCGCTCGCCTATGGCCGGGTGATCGCGGATGATGCGGGGGCCATCATCAAGATGGTCGAATACAAGGACGCCGACGACGGCGAGCGGGCCACGCGGCTGTGCAATTCCGGCCTCGTCGCCGCGCGCGCCGCCGATCTGTTCGCGCTGCTGGCGCGGGTCGGCAATGACAATGCGCAGGGCGAGCATTACCTCCCCGACATCGTCAATATCGCCATCGCAGACGGGCGCGCTTGCGCGGTGATCGTGGCCGAGACGGCGGACGAGGTCGCCGGGATCAACTCCCGCGCCGAACTCGCTGCGGCTGAGGCCCGCTGGCAGGCCGCGCGCCGGCTCAAGGCGATGGACGAAGGCGCCACGCTGATCGCGCCTGAGACGGTGTTCTTCGCTTACGACACGGTGGTGGGCCACGACGTCACGATCGAGCCCAACGTCTTCTTCGGCGCCGGCGTGACCGTCGCCGACAACGTACTGATCCGCGCCAACAGCCATATCGAAGGCGCAAGCCTTGCCAGTGGCGTCAAGGTTGGCCCCTTCGCGCGCCTGCGCCCCGGCGCGGTGCTCGAAACAGGCAGCTTTGTCGGCAATTTCGTCGAGGTGAAAAACGCCGTGCTGGGCGAGGGCGCCAAGGCCAGCCACCTCACCTATCTCGGCGATGCCACCATCGGCGCGGGCGCGAATATCGGCGCGGGCACGATCACCTGCAATTATGACGGCTACTTCAAATACAGGACCGTGATCGGCCCGGGCGCCTTCATCGGCTCGAACTCGTCGCTGATTGCGCCGGTCACCATCGGGGCCGACGCGATCGTCGCGGCAGGATCAGCCGTCAGCCGCGATGTTGCTCCCGGAGAGCTGCGGATGGTGCGCGCCGAACAGCTGGTGAAAGACGGCTGGGCCGACCGTTTTCACGATGCGATGAAGAAGAAAAAGGCGGCGGAGAAGAAGGGGTGAGCGAGGACAGCAACCTCGCCTGCTGGCTGTGCGACCGCCCGCTGGGCGATATCGAGCAGTGGCATCACCCCGTGCCCAAGGCCAAGAAGGGCAAGATCAAGGTTCCGGTTCACCCGATCTGCCACAAGACGATCCATGCCAACTTCACCAATAGCGAACTCGCCCGGATCGGCGACGATGCTCAGAAGATCCGCGACAATGCCGCGATCGCTAAGTTTATCGCGTGGATCGCCAACAAGCCGGCGGACTTCGACGCGCCCACGCGGTAAGTCGTCGCAGGGGCGGGAACGATTAGGCTCGCCAATGGCTGACTGTCTGGGGGCGTCACACAAGGGAACCTACCTATGCGCATCGGACGATGGATCGCCGCCGGAATTGGCATCGCCGCAATCGGAGCCGCCGCCGTGTACGCCCAGTATCGCAACACCGAGGAACCCGAGTTTGCGCTGGTCCGCGCAGAGGGCGAGTTTGAACTGCGCGATTATCCGGCGCTGGTGGTGGCCGAAGTCACCTCGTCAGGGGATCGCCAGCGCGCCAGCGGGGCGAGTTTCCGCCGCCTTGCCGCCTATATCTTTGCGCAGGATCGCCCCCAGGGCGGCGAGAGCATCGCCATGACCGCGCCGGTGTTGCAGCAGGAAACCGAGGCCGGGCGCTGGCAGATGCGGTTCGTAATGCCGGCCAAATATTCGCTGGAGACTCTGCCACCTGCGCCGGCCGATATTGCGCTTGCCGAGGTGCCCGCGCGGCGGATGGCGGCGGTGCGGTTTGCGGGTAATGGCGGAGCGGCCGATCTGGCGACCCGCGAGGCGGAATTGCGCGCCTGGCTTGCAGGGCAGGGCATCGTGCCTGAAGGCGAGGCCGAGTTTGCCTTCTACGATGCGCCGATGGTGCCCGGCCCCCTGCGCCGCAACGAGGTGCTGATCCCGGTCGCTGCGGCGCCCTGATCAAGCGTCCTGCATCCGCGCGCGTTCTCCCAGGACATCGCCGCCGCTGGCGACATAATCGGCTTCCCATTGCTCGAACTCGCTGCGGCTGAGCAGATAGCGGCTGCGCGCTTCGTGAAAGCTGATCGCGCAATCACGCACGGCGCGCACGACATCGTCCTTGCGGGCCTTGGACCAGTGGACCCTGTGGTTGCGCGGCAGGCCATAGCGCTTGATCGCATCGGCAATTGAAATATCACTGGGGTAGGCCATTGGTCAGCTCCTTTCTCGTGCTGTCATCGCGCCCGATGGCCCGAGTGTTGACGGGCAGGCTTAACAAGTGGCTGCCGAGTATAGTTAATCGGGCGTTGAGGGCCCCTTGCGTGCCCCATGTGCGACGAGCCGAGGGCAAAGTGTCGGGCTGGTTTACACGCCGGCGGTGTTATCCTTGTTATCTAACGAAAAAAGGGCGACTCCATCGCTGGAGCCGCCCTCTTTACGAGTCCGGGAATCGCGGGATCTATTCGCTGTCGGAAGCGTCCATCAGCCGCTTCATCAGGTAAACAAACTGCAGCGCCTGCAGCTTGGCGCGCTGGTCATTGTCGACCCCGCCCGAATGGCCGCCGGTGGTGTCCTCGAAGTAGTAATAGGGCTGGCCAAGCTCCTTGAGACGCGCGGCCCCCTTGCGTGCGTGCGCCGGGTGCGTGCGGTCATCCGCGGTCGAGGCCCACAGGAAGGGCGCGGGGTAATTCACGCCCGCCACGATCTTCTGGTAGGGCGAGTAGCCCTCGATCCACTTGCGCTGTTCGGGAATGCGCGGATCGCCATATTCGCCGATCCACGAAGCCCCGCGCCCGATCACGTGATAGCGCAGCATGTCGAACAGCGGGATCTGCACGATCGCCGCGTTCAGCAGGTCGGGGCGCTGGGTGAAGAAGGTGCCGACCAGCAGACCCCCCTGAGAGCCACCCTGGATGCCGAGATGCTGCGGCGAAGTGAAGCCGCGCTTCACCAGATCCTCGCCCACCGCGATGAAATCATCCCAGGTGCGCTGCTTGTTCTCGCGGATCGCGGTCTGGTGCCAGTTCGGCCCGAACTCGCCCCCGCCGCGCAGGTTAGCGAGCACATAGGCACCGCCCTTTTCCACCCACAGCTTGCCGGTGCTGCCGAGGTAGCCGGGCAGGCGCGGCACCTGGAAGCCCCCGTAACCGGTCAACAGCGTCGCGGTGGAGCCATCGAGTGTCATGCCCTTGGGCTTGACGATGAAATAGGGGATTTTGGTCCCGTCCTTGCTGGTCGCCTCGTGCTGTTCGACCGCCATGCCCTCGGGCGCGAAATAGGCCGGGCTGGTCTTGAGCACGGCGGGCGGGGTGGTGCCATCGGTGTAGTAGAGCGTGGTAGGATTGAGGAAATCGCTGACCGTGTACATGATCTGGTCGGTCTCGTCCGAGGACGCCGCGATGCCGAGCGTGGCATTGTCGGGCAAAGCGACCTGCTGGCTCACCCACGATCCACCGTTCGGGCCGCTCTCAAAGTTGAACTGCAGCACCTTGCCGACCACGTTGTCGAGCAGCGTCACGAACAGCGACGAGCCTGTGACCGCGGCGCCCTGCTTGGTCTGGCGCGGGCCGGGCGCCCAGACGAGCGTCTTCTTGGCGCCGTTGGGGTTAGCCTTCCATTCCTCCAGATCCATCGCGATCAGGCTGTCGGCGTGGAAGGTCTGGCCGCCCACCGTCCAGTCGACATCGGTCGAGACCAGCATGTGGCCGTCGACAATGCCGTAAGGCGAGGCCTTTGTCGGCATATCGAGCTGCAGCCACGTCCCGTCCTTTTCGACGTAGAACAAGCGCTCGTGGAAGCTGATGCCGCGATAGGCGGTGCGGGCGTGGATCGTGCCGGTGTTGTCGCGCAGCAGGCTGGCGCCGGAGGAGACATCGGTCCGATCGCCGCGGAAGATCTCGGGCGCATCCACGATGGCCGTGCCGCGCTTCCATAGGCGGGTGGTCAAGGGGTATTCGCTTTCGGTCAGCGTGCCTTCGCCGAAGTTGCGGCTGACCAGCAGGGTGTTTTCGTCGACCCATTCGACCCCGCCCTGGCTCTTTTCCGAGAGTACGAAGCCGCCTGCGACGAACTGCTTGGTAGTGGTGTCGAACTCGCGCATGATGGTGGCATCCTCTCCGCCATCGGAGAGCGCGATCATGCACTTGGTGTTGGCGGGCGGCAGGCAGATCGAGCCCTGATAGACCCACTCCTTGCCCTCTGCCTTGGCGAGCGCATCGACATCGAGGATGACCTCCCACTCGGGCGTGTCGGTGCGGTAGCTTTCGAGCGTGGTGCGGCGCAGAATGCCCTTGGGGTTCGTCTTGTCCTGCCAGAAATTATAGAGGCCATCGGGGCGGAAGCTGACGAAGGGGATGCGGTCGTTGCTGTCGAAGATCGCAAGCGCCTCGGCCTTCAACTGGGCAAAGCGCGGATCGGCTTCGAAGGCGGCCAGCGTGCGCTCGTTCTCCTTGGCGACCCAGTCCAATGCTTCGGGACTTCGGGCTTCCTCGAGCCAGATATAGGGATCCTGTTCGGGGCCGGGAACGCCGGTGTCGGCGGGGGCGTCCTGCGCGGCGGCGCCAGTGGTTGCGGCAATGGTCATGGCCAGCGCCAGTGCGAAAGTGGAGACAAGTTTCAAGCGTCCTCTCCTCAGGGAAATGCTGGAAGCATTTGTGACTGGAGAGCGACGCAAAGGGAAGCGAATACAAACAAAAAGGGCGAGCCAGCGGCCCGCCCTTTTGCGTTGCTTCCGGTGGAGGGACTTACCCCTCGACGTGTTCGGCCAGAACCGTGAGGCCCTTCTCGTTGACCTCGGCAAAGCCGCCGCGCACCTGGATGATCTCGGGCGCAGCGTTCGCGGTGGCGAACACCTGCACCGCGCCGTCGCGGATGGTGCTCATGAAGGGAGCATGGCCTTCGAGCACGCCGAATTCGCCCTCGGTGCCGGGGACGACCACCATGTGGACGTCTTCCGAGCGGACGAGCTTGGCGGGGGTGACGAGTTCGAAATGGAGGGGCATGCTGACTTACGCCTCTTCGGCCATCTTCTTGGCCTTCTCGACCGCCTGTTCGATCCCGCCGACCATGTAGAAGGCCTGCTCGGGCAGGTGGTCATATTCGCCGTCGACCACCGCCTTGAAGCTCTTCACGGTGTCTTCGATCTGCACGAACACGCCAGAGATGCCGGTGAAGACTTCAGCGACGTGGAACGGCTGCGAAAGGAACTTCTGGATCTTGCGCGCGCGGGCGACGATCGTCTTGTCCTCTTCCGACAGCTCATCCATCCCGAGGATCGCGATGATGTCCTGCAGGCTCTTGTACTTCTGCAAGGTTTCCTGAACGCGGCGGGCGGTTTCGTAATGCTCCACCCCGACAACGCGGGGTTCGAGCACGCGGCTGGTCGAGTCCAGCGGGTCGACCGCCGGGTAGATGCCGAGTTCCGAAATCGCACGGTTCAGCGTGGTCGTCGCGTCAAGGTGAGCGAACGAGGCGGCCGGCGCCGGGTCGGTCAAATCGTCTGCGGGAACATAGATCGCCTGGACCGAGGTGATCGAACCCTTGGTGGTCGAGGTGATGCGCTCCTGCAGCTTGCCCATGTCGGTGGCGAGCGTCGGCTGGTAGCCCACCGCCGAGGGAATGCGGCCGAGCAGCGCCGACACTTCCGAACCCGCCTGCGTGAAGCGGAAGATGTTGTCGACGAAGAACAATACGTCCTGGCCTTCGACGTCGCGGAAATATTCCGCCATCGTCAGGCCCGACAGCGCCACACGGGCACGCGCGCCCGGGGGCTCATTCATCTGGCCGAACACCAGCGCCACCTTGGAGCCTTCGGTGATTGCCACGCCGTTTTCGTCTGACTTGATCACCCCGGCGTCGAGGAATTCATGGTAGAGGTCGTTGCCCTCGCGGGTACGCTCACCCACGCCGGCGAACACCGACACGCCGCCGTGGCCCTTGGCGATGTTGTTGATCAGCTCCTGGATCAGCACGGTCTTGCCCACGCCGGCGCCGCCGAACAGGCCGATCTTGCCGCCGCGCGCATAGGGCGCGAGCAGGTCGATCACCTTGATCCCGGTGACGAGAATGGCGGCTTCGGTCGACTGGTCGATAAAGGCCGGGGCCTCGGCATGGATCGGCATGGTGCTGTCCGCGCCAATCGGGCCGAGTTCGTCGATCGGCTGGCCGATGACGTTCATGATCCGACCGAGAACCTTGGGGCCCACGGGCACAGAAATCTGCGCGCCGGTGTTGACCACTTCGCTGCCGCGGGTGAGGCCTTCGGTCGCGTCCATCGCGATGGTGCGCACGGTGTTCTCGCCGAGGTGCTGGGCGACTTCGAGCACCAGCGTCTTGTCGCCGTTGCGGGTTTCGAGCGCGGTCAGGATCGCGGGCAGTTCACCGGGGAACTGCACGTCGACAACAGCGCCGATGACCTGGCTGATGGTGCCGTTGGTGGTCTGGTTGAGAGCGGGGGCGGTGGCCATTTTTCGTTCCTTAGCCTTCAAGTAGAGCGCTTCTGCGCCCGTTTTTGAGTTGTTGCTACAGCGCTTCCGCGCCAGCAATAATTTCGATGAGTTCGGTGGTGATCGCCGCCTGACGCTGGCGGTTGTAGATGATCGTGAGCTTGCTGATCAGATCGCCCGCATTACGGGTCGCGTTGTCCATCGCGTTCATCGAGGCGCCTTGCTCCGATGCTTCGCGCTCAAGCAGCGCGCCGAACAGCTGGGTGCGCACATAGCGCGGCAGCAGCTCTTCGAGGATTTCCTCTTCGTTCGGCTCGTAGTCGACCACCGCGCCGGTGTCCTCGGCGATGGTCGGTGCGGGGACGGGGATCAGCTGGTTGATGGTCGGGTCCTGCGCCAGCGCCGACTTGAAGGTCGGGTAGATCAGGTGCGCGACATCGAACTTGCCTTCGCCGAACATTGCGATCAGCTCGTTGGCGATGGCTTCGGCTTCGTCAAAACCGGGGGTCTTGACCGTGCTGGTGTCGAAGCCCTTGCCGATCAGCGTCGGGAATTCGCGCTTCAGCGGCGCGCGGCCCTTCTTGCCGACAAGGTAGAATTCGACCGCCTTACCCTGCGCCTGCAATTCGCGCGCCTTGAGCTTGGCGGCTTTCACGAGGTTCGAGTTCAAACCGCCGCACAGCCCCTTGTCGGTGTTGACCACGACAAGGAGGTTGCGCTGGTCCGAACCCGTGCCGCCGAGCAGCTTGGGCGCAGAATCGCCAGCGACCTTGCCCGCCAGCGATGCCATCACCGCAGCAAGGCGCGTGGCATAGGGCCGGCCGGCCTCGGCCGCAGCCTGGGCACGGCGCAGCTTAGCCGCCGCGACCATCTGCTTGGCCTTGGTGATCTTCTGGGTCGATTTGACCGAGTTGATCCGACCTTTCAGTTCCTTGAGTGAGGGCACTGGGCTGCGTCCTTACGCGAACTGCTTGGCGAAGGCTTCGAGCGCGGCCTTGGTCTTGTCCGCAACCTCGCCTTCGAACTTCTTGCTGGTGCGGATCTCGGTCAGCACGGCGCCATGTTCGCGGCGCATGTAATCGAGCATCTGGCTCTCGTACTCGTTCACGCTCTTTACCGGGATCGCGTCGAGGAAGCCGTTGGTGCCGGCATAGATCGACACGGTCTGCTCCTCGAACGGCATGGGCGAGAACTGCGCCTGCTTGAGCAGCTCGGTCAGACGCGCACCGCGGTTGAGCAGCTTCTGGGTCGAGGCATCGAGGTCCGAGCCGAACTGCGCGAAGGCCGCCATTTCGCGGTACTGCGCCAGATCGAGCTTCATCGAGCCCGAGACCTTCTTCATCGCCTTGGTCTGGGCAGCACCGCCGACGCGGCTGACCGAGAGGCCGACGTTGATCGCCGGGCGGATGCCCTGATAGAACAGGCCGGTTTCAAGGAAGATCTGGCCGTCGGTGATCGAAATCACGTTGGTCGGGATGTAGGCCGACACGTCGCCAGCCTGAGTTTCGATGATCGGCAGCGCGGTCAGCGAACCGTGACCGTTTTCCTCGTTCATCTTGGCCGCACGCTCGAGCAGACGGCTGTGCAGGTAGAACACGTCGCCAGGGTAAGCTTCGCGGCCCGGAGGACGACGCAGCAGCAGCGACATCTGGCGGTAGGCCACAGCCTGCTTGGAAAGGTCGTCATAGACGATCACGGCGTGCATGCCGTTGTCGCGGAAGAACTCGCCCATCGCGCAGCCGGTATAGGGCGCGAGATACTGGAGCGGCGCGGGCTCTGAAGCGGTCGCGGCGACGACGATCGAATATTCCATCGCGCCGTTTTCTTCGAGCTGCTTGACGATCTGCGCAACCGTCGAACGCTTCTGGCCGACCGCGACATAGACGCAGTAAAGCTTCTTGCCTTCGTCGTCGCCGGCGTTGGCTTCCTTCTGGTTGATGAAGGTGTCGATCGCGACAGCGGTCTTGCCGGTCTGGCGGTCACCGATGATCAGTTCGCGCTGACCGCGGCCCACGGGCACCAGCGCGTCAATCGCCTTGAGACCGGTCTGTACCGGCTCCGAGACGGATTCGCGCGGGATGATGCCCGGCGCCTTGACTTCGACGCGGCTGCGCTGGGTGGTTTCGATCGGGCCCTTGCCGTCGATCGGGTTGCCGAGCGCATCGACGACGCGGCCGAGCAGGCCCTTGCCGACCGGCACGTCGACGATGGTGCCGGTGCGCTTGACGACATCGCCTTCCTTGATCTCGCTATCCGAGCCGAAGATCACGACGCCGACGTTATCGGCTTCGAGGTTCAAGGCCATGCCCTGCACCCCGTTGGCGAATTCCACCATCTCGCCGGCCTGCACCTGATCGAGGCCGTGGATGCGGGCGATCCCGTCACCCACCGACAGCACGGTGCCGATTTCGCTGACTTCGGCTTCGGTGCCGAAATTGGCGATCTGGTCCTTGATGACCTTCGAGATTTCTGCGGCGCGGATTTCCATTAAATTGTCCTTTAGGCCTTCATGGCTTGGGCAAGCGAGTTGAGACGGGTCCGGATCGAGGCATCAATGCGCTGCGAGCCGATGGTAACGACAAGGCCGCCGAGCAGGTCAGGATCGACTGCGGCGGTGAGCATGACAGTGCGGCCTTCGCGCGCCGTCAGCTTGGTCTTGAGCGCGGCGAGCTGGGCCTCGCTGAGCGGGTGCGCGCTGGTGACGGTGGCGGTCACTTCGCCGCGCTGGGCTGCGGCAATCGCCTTGAAGGCGCTGATGATCGCGGGCAGCTTGGCCAGACGGCGGTTGGCGGCGAGCACGCCGAGGAAATTGGCGGTCAGCGCGTCAAGCTTGAGCTGCTTCGCCACCGCCGCAATCGCCTTGCCCTGCACGTCGCGCGCGAGTTCGGGATTGGTGGTCAGTGCGGCCAGATCGGCCGATTCGGCGAGCGCAGCGCTGAGCGTTTCGAGATCGCTCTCGACAGACGTGACCTTGCCGTTCTCGCTCGCGAGATCGAACAGGGCCGAAGCGTAACGCCCAGCCAGGCTAGCCTTGATACCGGCGGAAATATCCACGCGTGTGCAGTCCTCTTGCGAGCTTCGATGAGCAATTGCTTGGGCCTTGGGAGTGGGGCGTGCGCTGGGGCTGCCCTCAAGGCTGGCGCGCGCCTAGCAATTGATTCCCGATGGTGCAAGCCGATGAGCCGGGATTTGTGCAGGTGCGAGAAGAAAGGCGGCGATTATGGCGCGGCCAGTTCGCGCGCTCCGGCCGCCTTCGGGCCGCAGCTATAGACCAGCCGTTCGTTCGGAGTCTCGGGTAAGAGGGCGGTGATCGCGGATTGCTGTTCGCCGAGTTTGCGTGCCGCCTCGCTCACCCTGCAGGCGGGCGGGGCATATTGGCCGCGGGCGGCGAGCACCTTGTCCATCGCCGCCTTGCCGAGCAGGTAGCGATCGGTGCGGAAGGTGCGGGTGGCCGGATCATAGCGGTTGACCGCAACGGCGGCTTCGTCCTCGAGCACCAGCACCCGGTTCCATTCGCCGCCTGCGGCAAGGCCATATTGCGTGCGGGTGTTGACGCAGCCATCGGCGGCCCAGTCAAACGCGACATCATCGGTGCGCGCGGTGGTCACCCGGCTGCGTTCGGGCACCAGCGTGCAGATCAGCGCGCCGTCGGCGGCAAGCGTGGGGTCAGCCGCGGTGCCTGCGCCGCCCTCGCCATCCTGTTGCGAGAGCGCGGCGGTGACCCGGTCCTCGATCGCGGCGACGCCGGGGCGGGTGAGCCACAGCACCACCGCGCCGATCAGCGCCGCGCCGGCAAGTACCGCCGCGATCCCGGCGCGCTTGCGGGTTTCGGGCGCGCTCCGCCATTGCAACGCCGCATAGCCGCTGCCGAGCGCGGTCAGCAGCGCCAGCAAGGCCAGCGCCATCGCGTTCTCGCGCGCGGTAATCACGTCCATCTGCGCTGTGAGCAGCGCCGCCTCGCGCGCTTTGCCAGCCTGAACAGCGCGCTCGGCGAGCCGCTCGCGGGCCTCGGCCTGCTCGGCTTCGAGCCGTTGGCGCTCTTCGGCATTGAGATCGGCGATCGAGCGGCAGGGCAGGGCGTTGGTGACCGGCTCGACCCCGTTCTCGCGAAGGAACGGCGCCAGCTCGCGCAAGGATACCGCGAAGTAGAACTCTGCATCCCCGCTCGCCGAATCCGCGCCGAAGCTGTTCACGCCGAGCACCCGCCCGCAGGGATCGAGCAGCGGCCCGCCCGAATTGCCGCGCGCGATCGGGGCGGTGTGGAGCAGCGTATCGAACTGGCGGCTGGGGCGTTGGCCCGACAGGAACCCGCGCGATTTGACCGGCGGCTGGGCGCGGAATATATCTGCAATATCAAGACCCTGTGCCAGATCGACATTCATCGGATAGCCGACAGCAGTCACCTCTCCTGCATCCGCGCTGACCCCGCCCGCCAGCGTCAGCGGCGGCAGGCGCAGGGCACCCTTGGTGATCTCGATCAGCGCCAGATCATTGCGCGGAGAGATCGCGATGATGCGCGCAAAGGTGCCGCGCTCGCCCTCGGACGGCACCACGCCGATGCGCAAGGTATCGTCCTGCAGGGCCTCCTGGATGACATGGGCATTGGTGACGATGTGGGTCGACGAGACAGTAAAGCCGCTGCCGTGCGAGACCGGCGTAACCTCGCCTGCGCGCTCGGCGATCAGCACCACCCGCACCACGCCGCGCGCGGCGGCATCGATATCGGCGGGATCGGCGGCGGCCGGGGCGGCGAGCGCCAGCAACAGCAGGACAAGGGAACGGAGGAGGATGCGCATGGAGCGGTGTATAGCGGCTTTTTTCCCTTTCGCGACATTGAACGCAATCTCCGGGGGTGCGGGATCGGGTCGGCTGTGGCAGAGTGTTTCACGTGAAACATTTAAAGAACATCACCGACGAAGATCGCTGGCAGATCGCGCTCGCCAAGGACCGGCGGTTCGACGGCGCCTTTGTCACCGGCGTCCATTCGACCGGCATCTATTGCCGCCCCTCCTGCCCGGCGCGCGCGCCTTTGCGCAAGAATGTGCGCTTCTATGCGACCCCGGCGGATGCTGGAAAAGTGGGACTAAGGCCCTGTAAACGCTGCTCTCCTGACACCCAAAGCGCCGAGGAGGCCTGCGTGCTCGCCGCCATCGCCGCGATCCGCGCGCAGGGGACGATGACGCTCGATCAGCTGGCCGATCTGACCGGCTATGCCCCGACGCACTTCCAGCGGCTGTTCAAACGCACCGTCGGAATGTCACCCGCTGCTTTTGCCCGGGCCGTGCGGCAAGAACGCGTGCGTGATGCGTTAATGACCGGGCAACGGGTGGCCGACGCCATGACAACGGCCGGCTATTCCGGGCCAAAGCAGTTCTACGCTGAGACGAAAGGCAGGCTGGGCATGAACCCGAGCGACTGGAGCAAGGGCGGCGCGGGCCGCGTGGTCAACTGGGCGGTGTTGCCGACCTCGCTTGGGGACATGCTGGTCGCCGCGACCGAGAAAGGCGTGTGCTGTCTGGCGTTCGGCGAGAGCGAGCCCGAATTGCAGGCGAGGTTCCCCAAGGCCCAGCTGGTGTCGGCGGGCGACGACTTTCGCGAATTGTTCGCGCAGGTCGTCGAGGCGGTCGAGCAACCGGGGCCGGGCTCGGCCGCAATCCCGCTCGATGTAAAGGGCACCGCCTTCCAGCAGCGCGTCTGGGAAGAACTGCGCCGGATCCCTTCGGGCGAGACGCGGAGCTACGGCGAGCTGGCGGCGGCCCTTGGCAACCCCAAAGCCAGCCGCGCGGTCGGCGGGGCGAACGGGGCGAACAATGTCGCGGTGCTGATCCCCTGCCACCGCGTGATCGCGGCGGACGGGACGCTGGGGGGCTATGCCTATGGGCTGCCGATCAAGGCGGAGTTGCTGCGGCGGGAGGGGCGGTAGGGCAGCGGGACCCAGGCGCGGGGGCCGGGGCGACAAAGT